>ERZ1034626.31-NODE-31-length-85483-cov-8.368814_pt1 | contig 85483 bp, 71 predicted proteins | sample MGYA00520652_ERZ1034626 | MGnify/ENA primary metagenome ERZ1034626 (study PRJEB33766, sample SAMN09781765) | gut metagenome | biome: gut microbiome | host: Homo sapiens | place: Madagascar | study: EMG produced TPA metagenomics assembly of the PRJNA485056 data set... | reverse complement strand
ACGAGAGGGGGCTGAAGATGATTAGAGAAGTAACTCCGAATATTGTCATCAGCCCCCACCTAACCTCCCCCGTAGGGGAGGGATAGATACTCTGATTACGGATAATCCTTTGATAATCAAACAGTCAAGAGTAACCGTCCCTCCCATACGAGAGAGAACGAGAGGGGGCTGAAGATGATTAGAGAAGTAACTCCGAATATTGTCATCAGCCCCCACCTAGCCTCCCCCGTAGGGGAGGGACAGATACTCTGATTACGGATAATCCTTTGACAACCAAACAGTCAAGAGTAACCGTCCCTCCCCTACGGGGGAGGCTAGGTGGGGGCTGAAGTCAGTAGCCGGAGTAACTTATTCCTTCCCTTGGGGAAGGTCAGGATGGGTTTGAGGTTAGGTGGGGACTGGAGTCATCACACCTCTCACACTTTATCCTCTTCCAGGAACTTGCGTGCTGCCCTCAGCTGATGGCGCATGATGCTTATCAGCTCCTGGCTCTCCTGCAGCATGTTCAGATAGAGCATCGACACCTTAAGGTTTTGGGCGGCGTTGACATCCTGCTGCATACGGTTGATATGGCGGTCGCGGAGTGCCGACAGCTCGTCTTTACACTCGTCGCCGATAGCCAGCGTCTCGCGGTAGAGGTCGTAGCGGTTTGTCGATATCATCTGCTCCGTGTGGCTCATCAGCTCGTTGATGCGGCGGCGCACCTCCTCAAACTCGTCGATATACTCCTTTGGCATCGGCTGGAAGTTGTTGTCGAGATGCTCCTTTATCGGGTCGAGCATACGGCGCAGGCAGTACATATACTGCTGGTTGCAGTTCACTCCCAGATGGAACCACGTGTTGCGCTCCAATGCTATGCGCTCCGGAATGCGGCGCATGGCGAGGAATTCCTGTCGGCGTATCTTCTTCAGCGTTTCGCGCTCGCTGTTCACCTCTCTGTAGCTCACCTTGAGTTCCTTGAGTCTTTCGTTGCTCACGCCGTCCACGATTTTGTTGAACACATCACAGGTAAAGCGTGTCACGAAGCTCTGTGTGCGTCCCACATGCTTGCGCAGCAGGTCCCATACGATATCCTTGTCTTTCGTGCGCATCATCAGGTTGAAAATATCATCCTTCTTGTCCTCGGAGCTCTTCTTCTTGTATGCCTGACCGCTGCGCCAGAGCAGATAGATGTCGAGCACCATGAAGGCTATCATCACCACGAATCCTCCGAAATGCATCATCGTGCAAACCAATGCACAGGCTGCGAAGGCTACTCCTGCAGTGACGAACCATCCACCAATTACCGACAGCACTCCGGTGACGCGGAACACGGCACTGTCGCGGCTCCATGCCTTGTCGGCGAGCGACGATCCCATTGCCACCATAAAGGTGACGTAGGTGGTGGAGAGCGGCAGTTTGTAGTTAGTTCCGATGATGATGAGCATGGCGGCGAGCACGAGGTTCACGGCGGCTCTCACTTCATCGAAGGCTGCTCCCTGGGCGAGTTCCATTTCTTCTTTGTTGAATCTGCTGTCAATCCATTTCGTCGAAGAGCTTGGCATGATTTTCGAGAGTCCGTTGCCCATATCCTGCACGGCGCGCACGATGGAGCGGGCTACTTTTGATGATCCGAACATCTCGTCGCCTTCGTCCTGACGGCTCAGGTCTACGCTGGTCTTCACCACATTCTGTGCTTTCTTTGATGTCGCCATCGCAACGATCATTATTATTCCTGCCAGCACCAGATATATCAGCGGACTCTTTGCCGAGGTCATCAGCGAGGTCATCATGAAGGCATTGGGGTCGCCGTTTCCGTTTGCCATGAAGTCCTGCATGGAGTCGAGACCGGCGAGGGGCACTCCGATGAAGTTTACGAGGTCGTTGCCGGCGAAAGCCATTGCCAGGGCGAAGGTTCCGAGCAGCACTATTATCTTGAAAACATTCACGCGCAGCAGATAGAGTATCTCGTTGAGGATGGTGGAAGCCACAAACACTACGATCAGCAGCATCTGGGTGTTGTCATTTATCCAGCTTTTTGTGGCGTCGCTGATGAACGGCGAACCGCCGAGGCCCTTGATGAAGATGAAATATGCGAGGGCTGTGAATGCAATACCGCCGAAGATGGCGATGCTATAGCGCAGGTGTTTCTTGTATCTGAAGGTGAAGACGAGTCGCGAGAGCCACATCACGGCGGTACCGAAGAAGAAGGCTATCGCCACCGACACGAAGATGGCTATGATGACGCTCAGCGCCTTGCTGGAGTTCATCAGGTCGGTAATCATGAGCGACGGGTCGGCGTTCATCTTGAAGAGTGCCAGGATGAAGGTGGCACCGAGAAGCTCGAAGACGAGCGACACGGTGGTGGAGGTTGGCATGCCGAGGGTGTTGAAGATGTCGAGCACCACCACGTCGGTAACCATCACCGCCAGGAATATCGTCATCACCTCGGCGAAGGTGTAGTTGGCGGGGTGCATGATGCCATGGCGTGCCACGTCCATCATTCCGGCGCTCATCACCGCTCCGATAAGGACTCCTGCCGACGCTACCACAAGGACAGTCCTGAAGCGTGCCACCTTGGCACCTATGGCTGACTGCAGGAAGTTCACAGCGTCGTTGCTCACTCCCACAAACAAGTCGAACACTGCCAGCAAGAGCAGGAATGCGACTATCACAAAGTAGATTGTTTCCATAATTAATATATGTATTATTTATATTTTCCGTTTTTTGTATATTTCTTTGCCGTGCCGCCTGAGTCTCATCGGTATCTGTCTTGCTCTGCCGCAGCGGCTTTCCCTTTATCCCAAAACGGTCATTAGGCCGTTCCATGTAATATTTTAAAACTGCTTGCAGTCTTTTGGATTTTCCGCTGGCAAAATTACTTTGCCTATATTACAAGCGGTTTAAACAGATGTTACATTTCTGTTACAACGGCGATTTTTTCCTGCATTGTTCCGACGGTCTTCTCGCCCTGCCTGTCTGCAAGTTTTCTCTTTTTGGAAGTAATATGCGGATTGCTAATGGGCAAACCTGATGTTTTTTTAGAAGGAACATGTAGTTTTGAACTGTAGGGAAACAACTAATATAACTCCGCACACTGACTTTAGCCCCCACCTAGCCTCCCCCGAAGGGGAGGGACAGATACTCTGATTATGGATAATACTTTGACAATCAAGCAGTCAAGTGTAACCGTCCCTCCCCTTCGGGGGAGGCTAGGTGGGGGCTGAAGTCAGTAAGCAGAGTAACCTGTTCCTTCCCTTGGGGAAGGTTAGGATGGGTTACCCTTCAGGAAGGCTAGGTGGGGGCTGTTATTCAATAAGTATTAACCACCCAAAGGCTTATCCTGGTTTTCTTCGAAAAACCAAAACAAACCATTCTATTCCTTTGCCATTACCCGAAAAATCATTACTTTTGCTATCACATTATTATAAAACGAAACAACAACCCGCTTATGAGAAAGATAACGAACCCGTTCGCCGGCATGGAAGGATTCCACTGCTTCGGCTGCTGCAAAGACAATGACCACGGCGTACACATGGAGTTCTATGAAGACGGCGACGACGTGGTGTGCTTCTGGAAACCCGACGGCGAATACCAGGGATGGCGAAACACGCTGCACGGAGGAATACAGGCAACGCTGCTCGACGAGACGGCGGCATGGGTTGTGTTCAGGAAACTGCAGGTCATGGGCGTCACATCGAAGCTGGAACTGTCATACCGCCGCCCCGTGCTCACCACCGACTCGCAGATCACTCTCCGCGGACATATCACCGAACAGAAGCGCAACCTGGCTTTCGTAGACCTCACGCTGGAGAACTCCAAAGGGGAGGTATGCACCACTGCGCACGCCATATACTATCTATTTACCCATGAGAAGTCTCAAGAAAATGGCTTCACCGGCTGTGGCACCGAAGACGAAGAACTCCTGTTCTGACTTCATGGCAATGACTTGCCTCAAACCCATCCTAACCTTCCCAAAGGGAAGGAACTGGTTACTCCAGCTAAATGCTATCAGCCCCCACCTAACCTCCCCCGAAGGGGAGGGACAAATACCTTAGGCAATCAGTCTGCCATCGGTTATCAGTCTGCCATCGGTTATCAGTCTGTCATCTGTTATCATAAACAGGAGTAACCGTCCCTCCCCTTCGGGGGAGGCTAGGTGGGGGCTAAGTCAATTAAGCAGAGTAACCAGTTCCTTCCATTGGGGAAGGTTAGGATGGGTTTGAAGTCAGTAGCAAAAGTAACTTGTTCCTTCCCTTGGGGAAGGTCAGGATGGGTTTGAGGTCAGGATGGTTTTTTAAATCACAAGGCACCGCCCCTCTGTTAAAATATCATAACTCATTTAACTTTTCTCATAAGAAACACAATAAGGTATGAGAAAAGTCACTAACTTTGCATCGATTATATAAAAAATCGAGTCAATAAAAGTCAGAGGCTGAAACAGAAATGCGGACGCCACTGCTGATAAAGCATATACATGAGAGCGGTGCCAAAATGCGTTAGACATCGGAAATACAAATTATTAATGCTAAGTAAGCTAAGGCTATAAAATAAACAAGAGGCGCAAGCCCACTAAAGCAAAGCCGAGGCAACACATTATAGAAGAGGAAAGGCATCAGTAAGTCAGTGTCGCCGCACAGATGTAGAATATATACAGAGAAAGATAATTCATTAGCAAGTAAGACGATAAATTAACTAGAACATGAGATTAAAACATTTCCCAACAGGGTTATTGCGCTGCGGTATATCCAAGCGCAAGGCTAAACTTTTCGTGACAGCACTTATCGTAGCTGCCACAGCACAAACGTGTTTTGCACAGAATGCCATCGAAGGCGTGCAGGACCTCGTGGGTAAGACAATCACAGATTTGAGAAGCGGAACCACAGAAGTCGATAAGTACCCACACGAAGACCTGACAAAAATCTTCTTCCTCTACAACGTAAAGACAGGACAGTTCTTCAATGCAGGAGGTTATTGGGGTACTGAGGGTACGATGAGAGACTATCCGCTGAAGTTGTGGGCAAAGGATCCAGGTAGCGGAGATAATACCATCCGTTTCGCCATGGAGCTAAAGACCAACCAGGGCGAATATATTAAGTGGGCTGGAGGTAACGACCCACTGGCGGACTATGGAGTATTCATCGACCGTTTCATAAAGAGTGAGTATTCTTCGAACGACTGGTTCTTTACTCCAACGAATGATGGCAAAAACACATATAAGATTTACACGAAAAAATATAACAAATGGAATACATCACTATTAGACACACCATGCTATATGTGCGTATGTGGAGACATCGTTGATGCTAAGACTGCGGATGAAATAAGCTCTAATAAATACTCAGGCTACGACGAATGGCGTATCTTCTCTATGGATCAGATTGTTGCCCTTCAGCAGGACAACCTCGATGCTCTGAAGAACTCTCTCGAGCTTAGCTTCAAGCTCAAATGTGCAGGTTTCTCAAGAGGTGACAATGAGCTGAATTCATGGAAAATGTACCCATGGGGACTGGGCACTGGCGCTATAGCTCGCTTCGGACTGGAACACCTGTATGACAAGCAAACCTTAGTTGCAAATCCGAAAGAGCATATAACTTTGGACCGCGCAAAAGAGTTCCACGAAGACAACTTGTCTAAAAGCAACACCTACAGCTTTAAATACGATAACACAACGACAACAACGGATAAAACGTTTAAAGAAAAAGACGACTACCAGCGCTACCTCGGTAAGTATTTCTGCGCCGATGTGAAGAACGTTCGTGGTATCATCTATCAGGAAGTTGAAATAAAGAACAATGGCGTTTACGTTGTTGAGTGTAAGGGATATTCCAATACGGAGAAGGCAAAGGTCTTCGCTACTATCGTAACTATGGGCACTGATGGCAAATGGACAGATACAGGCGACGGACAAATCCGCTCTACCGTGCTCAGCCAGATTTCCAACATGTCAACTGCTGAGCAGGAAGCTCTACACACCAGCGAGAAGAATATGGACTATGCCGGACAGAACTTCTACAACTCAAGAAAGTATATCAATAACGTGCTCGTGAACGTAGAGGGTGTTGACGATACCCACAGGAAGGCAATCCGCTTCGGTATCATGGTGGGTAGTCAAGATGACGCAACTCCAGAGGATGGCGAGTGGACAGTATTCGACGACTTCCGCCTACTCTTCGCCAACAAGGTTGCCAACGAGGACCTCGTTCTGGATGAAGACCGCGACGACCTGAGTTATCTGACGCACGAGACAACATATAGAAACCGTACGCTCCATCTGAACAAGACTCTCGTGAAGGACAAGTGGAACTCACTGGTGTTGCCGGTAGACCTCACAATCGACCAGTTCAGAAATGCATTCGGAGCAAACGCCCGCATCGCAAAATTGACCAAGCTCGCTGCTAACGAAATTATGTTTGAGAGCAACAAGGATCTCGACAACTTGACGACTACAATAGACAAGAACACCATAGTGCTCAAGGCATACACTCCATACATCATCTTCCCAACAAAGGATTTGAGCAATGAGACGAATGCCATGTACACTGCAAAGCTGCAGAAAAAGATAAATGGTGGTACAGCAGCTAGTAACTACGAAAATGTTACTATCAAGGCCAATCATATACAGATTCCTAACGTAACTATGAAGTATAAGACAGTTGGTTCTGTATATGTGAACGACCTCTCTAATATGGACACCGACAAATGGACATCAACTCTGAATACCGGTGACGGCACCATCACCGCTTACGGAACTTTCGCACGTACCTTCGGTACGGCTACACAGAAAGCAGAGACAGGCGTATGGGAATACAGCAGTAAAGACAACATCCTTCCTAACAGAGACAACCTCGTTGGCAGCTACTTCTTCTATGAAGGCAACATGTATTACTCTAACGAGAGAGCTCGCGGACTGAGAGGCTTCAGCTGCTGGTTCAAGCCTAATACTGGCACCAAGGCAACTCTCTTCCTCGACGGAGTGCAGCAGGAGGGCGGTCTGACTGATATCGGCGAAATCACATTCGAGCCTCAGAACGAGAGCATGGAGAGATTCGCCAACGGTATCTACAACATGAACGGACAGCTCGTGAAAGCAGGTACCTCAATGGCTGGAATGCCTAAGGGTATATATATAGTGAACGGAAAGAAGGTGGTCGTAAGATAATCCTGCGGCGACAAGAAAACACAGTAGCAAACAACTAAAGCATTACGAAAATGAAAAAGAAATATATAGCACCCTGCATCACGGTCATGAACATCAAGACCCCTGAGATATGTATCAACTCCAGAAACACCTTTCATGTGAATCATGGCTCAGTGCATGACAACACATTCCAGGGAAGCAAGAAGGATGACTGGGGATTCATCATCACTGACCCGGGAAAGAAATACTATCAGGAACATCCTAATGAGAAGGACCCATGGGATTCAGAAAACTGGTAATCCCCACCCTGTGATGACAAGTTAATTAAAACCTTCATAATAGTATGCCGCCCGGCAACCTATCAGCAAGATAGAGTTGTCGGGCGGCTTTGCATTGAGACCTATCAACAAATAGACATAGCTCAAGGAAGCGCATCACACACTAACAAAAAAACTTAAATAGAAGAAATTGTTTTCTTATTACAGAGGATTTAGATAACTTTGCAGAATATAGGCACTTGAAGGAAAACAAACGACCTAATGACCGATTTGGGTTGAAGTATGCAAGAGCAAAAACCTCAACTGACCACAACGACAAGAGATATGAGATACGCAATAATAGCAGCCGGCGAAGGATCAAGGCTCGCCACCGAAGGAATAGATATACCGAAACCACTCGTGGAGGTGAATGGCGAACCGCTCATCGACCGTCTGATAAGGATATTCGCGGACAACAACGCCGAGGAGATTGTAGTGATATGCAACGACAAGACGACACTCGTCAGCAGCCACCTGATGAAGATTCAGGAGGACGGACTCAACGGCAGACGCATCCCGCTGCGCTTCGTGGTGAAGAGCACACCCAGCTCTATGCACAGCCTTTACGAGATAAGCCGGTATCTGCTGGGCGCACCATACTGTCTTACCACCGTGGACACGATATTCCGCGAGAAGGAGTTCAGCAACTATATCATGGCTCTGAACGACGCGATGGAGACATATTCAGCTGACGGACTGATGGCGGTGACCGACTATATCGACGATGAGAAACCGCTGTATGTGGATACCGACGGGACGATGACCATCACGGGATTCCTCGACCATAGCGACTCCTGCCGATATATCTCCGGCGGCATCTACGGACTGTCCCCAAAATCCATCGCAACGCTGCGTGCCTGCATAGAGCGCGGAGAGAGCAGAATGAGGAATTTCCAAAGGGCTATGGTGGCTGACGGACTGCATCTGGAGGCCTTCCCCTTCAGCAAAATCCTCGACATCGACCACAAGAGCGACATCGGGAAGGCTGAGGAGTTTTTGAGAGTATGAAATATGAATTAATCTCCATATATCGTGCTGAGAGGTATTCGCCAAATTCCGTGGAGCGCGACAAAGCCATCATGGATGCGGTATGCGAAAAGCTCGGTACACGATATACCATATATAAAACAAGGGAAGAAGACATCGAGACGGAAGGGATGCCGCTGATGCAGAGACTGGCAGACGCCCATCTGCCACACTCCAGCGCCCCACTACTTGTCCTCTCCATGGCAAGGAGCCGGAAAGCGCTCGACATCCTGACGCAGATGGAAGCTGAGGGAGCGAGAGTGATAAACCGTCCGCAACCTGTCCTCAACGCCACGAGGAGCGTCATCGACAGGATGATGAGAGAGAACGACATTCCCTGTGCCCCACTCCACGGCGACCACGGCTGGTGGATAAAGCGAGGCGACGAGGCTGCTCAGGAGAAGGGCGACGTGAGATTTGCTGCCAACGAGAAAGAGAGGGACATCATCACAGAGGAATTCAGAAAGAGAGGAATAACCGACATCGTGACAACGGCACACGTAGACGGTGACCTCGTGAAATTCTACGGTGTGGCAGGAACGCCATTCTTCCACACCACCTACCCTACGGATGGCGGATTCTCAAAGTTCGGTGATGAGAGGCGCAACGGCACATCACGCCACACGCCCTTCGACATTGCCGCCCTGCATAGCGATGCCTCGCGGTTGGCTCAGCTTACGGGAATAGAGGTGTATGGCGGCGACTGCATAGTGAGAGCCGACGGTTCGTATGCCATCATCGACTTCAACGACTGGCCCAGCTTCTCCGTCTGCCGACACGAAGCGGCAGAGGCAATAGCGACAATAGCGGAGTAACGTAATCAGCCCCCACCTAACCTCCCCCGTAGGGGAGGGACAGGCAGCAATGGCTGGTGACGACTGCTGAAGAAAGACAGTAACGGAGAAACCTGCATAGGAAATACAGTAACGGAGTAACCATCATCTCCCCTACGGGGGAGAACGAGAGGGGGCTGAAGATGATTAGAGAAGTAACTCCGAATATTGTCATCAGCCCCCACCTAACCTCCCCCGTAGGGGAGGGACTGACAGCAATGGCTAATAAGGCTGATGAGGAAAAACAATAGAGAAGTGACCTGCAAAGGAAATACAGTAACGGAGTAACCAGCATCTCCCCTACGGGGGAGAACGAGAACGAGAGGGGGCCGATGTTGATAAGAGAAATAACTCCGACTAATGACTATAGCCCCCACCTAACCTCCCCCGTAGGGGAGGGACAGATAGCAATGGAAGGTGAAGGCTGCTGATAAGACAGCAATGGCTGGTGAAGGATGCTGAGGATCTTCAATTAATAAAAACAAAACAAACGACATGGCAACATTTAAGGAGATGCTCAAGGCATCAATGAAATCTAAAGATACGGAAGAATGGCTTGACGTGTATTTCACACGCCCTATAGGACTGGTGTTCACACTGCTGTGGAAACGCCTCGGAGTTCACCCCACGGTGATAACTATACTCGGCATGATACTCGGAGCGGCGGCAGGATGGATGTTCTGGCATAGCGAACTGGAATATAACATCTGGGGAGTGGTGCTGATGATGCTGAGCAACTTCTGCGACTCCACCGACGGACAGCTGGCACGACTGACAGGAAAGAAGACACTCGTGGGACGTGTGCTCGACGGCTTCTCAGCCGACGTTACATTCTTCTGCGTGTATTTCGCTCTCTCCATGAGAATGATGACCGAACTGATTCCGGGCACTGACGTGACCTGGGGACCATGGATATGGGTGATGGCATTCATGGCTGGCATTATGAGCCACTCGCCGCAATGTCTGCTCTCCGACTACTACCGACAGATACACCTGTTTTTTCTGAAAGGCAAGGAGGGCAGCGAACTCGACAAGTCGGAGGAACAATGGCGGATCTTCCGCGAGCAGCCCAAGAAGGCGTTGTTCTTCCGTGCCTTCTATTACAACTACGCCAAATACTGCGCCACACAGGAGCGACGCACGAAGAATTTCCAACTCATGATGGCAGAGGCGACAAACCGCTACGGTGCACCGCTGAACCTGCCTGCAGCACTGAAGGAGGAATTTCTTGCCGGCAGCCGTCCGCTGATGAAATACACCAACCTGCTCACCTTCAACATGAGAGCCATCGCCCTGTATATCGCCTGTCTGATAGACCTGCCATGGCTGTATCTGCTGTTTGAAATCGTGGTGATGAACATTATGTATATATACATGCACCATGAGCACGAGAACCTCTGTCACAAAATGGTGCAGAGAATAGTAGCCTGCAGCGAGGAAAAAGCAACGAAGGAAAACGAGAACAAGGAGGAATCCGATGAAAACAAGGAGTCAGAAGACTGCCACAATACTGATTTCAAGGAGGACTGACGATGCGGATTAAAGGATTTATCTTTGACTACGGCGGTACGCTCGACACCAGAGGCAACCACTGGGGAAAGGTGTTGTGGCACGGGTATGAGAGAACCGGAGTGCCCGTAGGCGAACAGGATTTCAGAGATGCCTACGTATACGGCGAGCGCACGCTTGCCACCAGTCCGATAGTGAAACCCGACTTCACCTTCCGCGACACACTGCAGGCTAAGATAAGACTGCAGCTGCAATGGCTGGAGGAGAACAGGAATCTGGGCGATGCCACAGGATATCTCAAGAGAATCCTCGACAACGTGTATCAGCAGACCAAGGAGGCCACGAAGGAGTCGGCACTGGTGCTGGAGGAATTGGCAAAGAAATACCCACTCGTGCTCGTGAGCAACTTCTATGGCAATATCGCCACCGTGCTCCGCGAGTTCAGCCTCGACCATCTGTTCGGCGACATCATAGAGTCGGCAGTAGTGGGAATAAGGAAACCCGACGCCCGCATCTTCGCCCTGGGAGTGGAACGGCTCGGCATGAAAACCGAAGAGGTGGCAGTGGTCGGCGACAGCTACGACAAGGACATCCTGCCCTCCCACTCCATCGGTTGCCACACGATATGGTTCAAAGGCGAAGGATGGACAGACGAGGTGGTGGAGAATCCCGTTGCCGACAAGGTTATAGGGAGTCTGAAGGAGATTCTGTCGCTGGCGGAATGACGGGCGAAGAAGCTTACCACTGTCTCATGAAGACTGCATAGGGATACAATTCCGAAAATCAAGAGAGAAATGAAAAGACTGAAATCATTATTCATATTGCTGCTGCTCTCCACCCTCATGGCGAGCGCACAGCAGATCACCGGTGTCATCGTTGACGAGGCCACCGGCGACAGCATACCCCTTGCCAGCATCAGGTATAAGGGGCACGGCAAATCGTATGTGAGTGACAATGGAGGTCGGTTCACTATAGAGAAGCACGACGGCTGGTATGCCACATTCAGCGCCGTGGGCTATCATGACCTCAAACTGCTCATCGGCACCAACTCTCCCAACCACATGCGCATCACGCTGAAGCCCGACACCAAGAGTCTGTCGGGAGTGACGGTGAAGTCAAAGCGCAAGAGATACAAGAGGAAGGAAAACCCTGCCGTGGCACTGATGCGGCGGGTGATAGCAGCCAAGAAGCGCACCGACATAGAAAATCACGACTTCTTCCAATATGCCAAATACCAGAAGCTGACACTGGCGGTGAACGACATCTCGCCGAAGGAACTGGAAAGGAAGGGCACGAAGAAGACCAACTGGATGGTGAACCAGGTGGAGGCTTGCCCATACAACAACAAGCTGATAATGCCGGTAATGGTTGACGAGACCATCTCGCGGCAGATATACCGCAAGGACCCTCATTCGGAAAAGACAATCATCGTGGGACAGCATATGGACGGCGTGAACAAGTTCATACAGACCGGCGAGGTGATGGGCACGGTGATGAAAGACGTGTTCAGCAACGTGAACATCTACGACGACCAGATAAGGCTTCTGCAGGCACGCTTCACCAGTCCGATAGGAAAAGACGCCATACAGTTCTACCGCTACTATATCGTAGACACGGTGAAGGTGGAGCGCGACTCGTGTTTCCATCTGCAGTTCCTGCCCAACAACCAGCAGGACTTCGGATTCTCCGGCGAACTGTGGATTGTGAAGGACTCCACGCTCCACGTGAAGCGCTGCCATCTGACGCTGCCTTCCAAGTCGGGAGTAAACTTCGTGGAGGGCTTGCAGATACAGCAGGCATACACCAAGCTGGACAACGGCGAATGGGTGCTGACACAAGACGACATGGTGGCGGAGCTGTCATTGCTAAGCGTGCTCACCAAGGCGATAGTGATAAGAAACACGCGGATGACAGACTATCTCTTCGATCCCATACAGGATAAATACTTCAAAGGGAAGCAGAAGGAGATATACCAGCCCGACGCCAAGATCCGCGACAGGATGTTCTGGCAGCAGGTGAGAATGGTGCCGCTGACGAGGTCGGAGGCGAGGATGCCGCAGTTTCTGCGCGACATAGAGAACTCGCGTAACTTCAAATACGCTCTCTTCGCCCTCAAGGTGGCGATAGAGAATTTCGTGGAGACGGGATCGCAGCAGACACCGAGCAAATTCGACATCGGACTGATAAACACGATGATCACGAGCAACTTCGTTGACGGAACGAGAACGCGACTCAGCGGACAGACTACGGCAAACCTGAACAGGCACTGGTTTCTGAAGGGCTACTACGCCCACGGCTGGGGCAGCAGGAAGAACTACTATAATGCCGACCTCACCTATTCGTTCAACGCCAAGCAGTATCTGCCCCACGAATACCCGAAGCGCACGCTGACACTGTCGTCGTCGCATGACGTATGCTCACCGTCGGACAAGTTCCTTATTACCGACAAGGACAACGTGTTCACATCGCTGAAGTGGACTAAGGTGAAGGAGATGATGTTCTACAACAGACAGCAGCTCGCCTTCGAATACGAATGGTATGGCGGACTGAAGGCTATGGCGAAGCTAAAGACCGAAGAGAATGAGGCGTGCGGCGACCTGAAGTTCATACCGCTGTCGGCAAACGGCGTGGCTCCGGCAGAGCCATGGAAGATACGCACAACAGAGGCCTCGGTGATGCTGAGATACGCTCCGGGCGAAACGGTGGTGAACACAAAGCAGAACAGAGTGTCGGTCAACCGCGAGGCTCCTGTCTTCACCCTCTCCCACACGATGGGAGTGAAGGGGGTGTTGGGAGGCGACTACAATTACAACTTCACCGAAGCCACGATATACAAGCGCTTCTGGATGAACAGCTGGGGCGACCTGAACGTTGACCTCAGAGGCGGAATACAATGGAACAAGGTGCCGTTCCCGCTGCTCATCATGCCAGCCGCCAACCTGTCGTATCTCGCACAATACGGCACGTTCAACCTCATCAACAACATGGAGTTTCTGAACGACCGCTATGCCAGCATCGACGTGTGGTGGAACATGAACGGCAAGATACTTAACCGCATCCCGTTTATCAAGAAGCTCAAGTGGAGGGAGTATATTGGAGTGAAATGTCTGTGGGGCAACCTGACAGAGAAGAACAACCCATACTCCGCCTGTAATATCGGCAACACGCAGCTGATGCAATTCCCCGACGGTGCCCACCTGATGGACAAGAACAAGCCCTACGTGGAAATCGTGGCTGGAGTGAGCAACATCTTCAAGGTGCTCAGCGTGCAGTACGTGAGACGCCTCAACTATCTCGACCTGCCTACGGCTCACAAACAGGGAGTGAGGTTCAAGCTGATGTTCAAGTTCTGACGGAAGGCGGAACAGAGAGAAACAATATAGATAATCAATAATCAATACCCATAAGATTATGCCACAGCAACAATCAGACATAAGACAAAAGACAAGATTCAACAAGCCCCGGATGTACAAAGTGACAATGCACAATGACAATGTGACGACGATGGAATTCGTAATCAAGGTGCTGATAGAGATATTCCATAGAACTCCCGATGACGCAGAACAGCTGATGCTGAAGATACACCACGAAGGTTCGGCTATGATAGGTGTCTACACCTACGACATGGCACGAACGAAGGTGCGCACGGTCACTCTGATGGCACAGGAGAAGGGCTATCCGCTCAAGACCACATACGAACCGGAATGATGCGGAGAGCAGAAGAATTTAACCCAAATCGGCCATTAGGGCTTGCTTGGATTTTGCTTTTTTAGAAGAGTGGATTTTGTTTGGCTTTTAATGAGTAATAGCGAGCTATTGCGAATTAAAAACAGACAAAAAACGCCTTATAAAAAACAAAAGACTGCAAGCAGTCATTAAATAATTCTATAAACGGCCTAATGACCGATTCGGGTTTAGGAGTTGGCACAAAAGACAAGACAAACGGAAACAGAAAGAAGGAAAGTATGGAATTAAGAAACTCACATAGCATAAACAAAGCGGTGGAGACGGCATTGGACATTGCCGTCAGCATGGCACACGAATACATAATGCCGGAGCATCTGCTGATGGGACTGATACAGCAGGAGCCGTTCAAGCTGGCTCTTCAGAAGAGCAGAGTGGACTACAACAAGCTGCATGCAAGACTCACAAAATATCTCAAAGACCAGGACAAGAAGTTTGGCAAATACCAGGTGCCCGTTCCGTCGGCACAGTTTACTGACCTGGTACAAAACGCATGCACCATAGCCAAGAGATTCAAGAAAGAATTCGCCGGCGTGAGAGAATACATTGTGGCACTCGCCAATCTGCAGGACTCTATGGCTGCCTATATACTTGACACCGCAATAGAAGACCATGAGAGCGAATTCATGGAATATCTCACCGAAGCATATCCGCAGTTTCTGGAATATGAAGACGACACCCCCGACCTCGACGATGATGACCTCGACGACGACGATGATATGTTTGACGACGACGGCCAGCCGATGCCGTTCACGAGTCCGGAAGACTGGAAGAGTCTTGTGACCAACATTTCTGAAGTTGCCAAGACCCACACGCCGCTGATAGGCAGAGAGAAGGAGCTGGACAGGACGATACAGGTGATATGCCGGATGGAGAAGAACAACCCTCTGCACGTGGGCGATCCCGGCGTGGGCAAGACGGCATTGATATACGGACTGGCAAACCTGATAAACAAGGGACAGGTGCCCGACAGACTGAAGGGTGCCACTATATACGGCATGGACATGGGACAGCTGCTCGCCGGAGCACAGTTCAGAGGCGACTTCGAAAAGCGTCTGAAACTAATACTCGACGGTGCGAGCAAGGAGAAATCCATACTCTATCTCGACGAGATACACAACATCATCGGCGCCGGCAGAGGCAGCGACGGTGGTCCCGACGCTTCCAACATCCTCAAGCCTTATCTTGAGAGCGGCGCAATCTGCTTCGTGGGTGCCACCACACATGAGGAATACAACCGCAAGATGCTGAAAGACGGTGCCGTGACGCGCCGTTTCCAGACCATCGACATCAAGGAGCCTTCGGTTGAGGAGGCGATAAAGATAGTCACCGGCCTGCAGCCGAGCCTGCAGAAATACCACAATGTGTCGTATCGCAAAGAGGCTCTGGAATATGCCGTGACAGCCAGTGCGAAGCATATATCAGGACGATGCCTGCCCGACAAGGCAATCGACCTTCTCGACGAGGCGGGGGCTTATCTGGAGGTACACCCAGTGGAGAACCGCCGCCGGTCGTGGGTGACGAAAAGCCTCATCGACGACATCCTCGTCAAGGTGTGCAAGATTCAGGCTACGGCTCTCAAGGAGGAGGACAACGGGGCGCTGATGACCCTGCGCGAGAGGATGCTCGAAAGCATATACGGACAGGACAAGGCGATAGACGAAGTGACTGAGGCGGTGATGATGGCTAAGGCAGGTCTCACCGAAGACGACAAACCGCTCGCCTCGCTGCTCTTTGTCGGTCCTACGGGAGTGGGAAAGACGGAGGTGGCACGTATGCTCTCAAAAGTGCTCGGAGTGGAGCTCGTGCGCTTCGACATGTCGGAATACACGGAGAAACACGCCGTGGCGAAACTTATCGGTTCGCCGGCGGGATACGTGGGATATGAGGACGGCGGTCTGCTCACCGACGCCATCAGGAAGACTCCAAACTGCGTGCTGCTGCTCGACGAGATTGAGAAGGCTCACAGCGACATATACAATATACTGCTGCAGGTGATGGACTATGCCCGTCTGACCGACAACCGCGGACAGAAGGCTGACTTCCGCAACGTGATCCTCATAATGACATCAAACGCCGGAGCACAGTTCGCCGCACAGGCCAACGTGGGATTCACGGGAAATGTGACGAAAGGTGAGGCGATGATGAAGCAGGTGAAGAAGACTTTCAAGCCGGAGTTCATCAACCGACTCAGCGACATCGTGGTATTCAACGAGATGGACAAGCACATGGCACGCCTCATCCTCAACAAGAAGCTGAAGGAACTGAAGGACAAGGTGGCTGCCAAGGAACTGACCCTACAGATCAGCGACGCTGCCTTCGAACACATGCTCGGGAAGTGTTTCACCAAGGAATATGGAGCGAGAGAGGCTGACCGTGTGATTGCTCACGAACTGAAACCGCTGATAATGCGCGAGATTCTGTTTGGAAAGAGAAAGAAGGGCAGCACTCTGGCAGTGGACTTCAACAACGGCGTGATGGCTGTCAGGAACGGTTCAAAAAGCCAGTCGGCAGATAATGCATAAACCACAAGCCGTAACGGCATACTGACAATATGATATTCGGATTAGACTCCACAATAGCCTTCCCCGACCCGAGGCTGGGCGAAGACGACGGACTGTTTGCCGTGGGCGGCGACTTGAGCATCGACCGCCTGCTGCTGGCATACAGCAACGGCATATTCCCATGGTACAGTTTCCGCGACTGCAAGGAAATATGGTGGTACTGTCCCATGGACCGCTTCGTGATATTCCCCGAGAAGATACACGTGAGCCACTCCATGCGCACTCTGATGAGGAAGCAGGAATACTCCGTGAGCATCAACCGCGACTTCGACGGAGTGATAAGCAACTGCAGTCAGCTGCGCTACGACGAGGCTGGAGCATGGCTCGGCGAGGATATGATAAAGGCATACAAGGCGCTACACGAACAGGGCTTCGCTGCCAGCGTGGAGGTGTGGGACAAGGACGACAGGCTCGTAGGCGGACTCTATGGCGTGAACATCGGACCGGCTTTCTTCGGCGAGAGCATGTTCTCGCTCGTGCCGTCGGCTTCGAAACTGGCGCTGATAGAGTTGGCACACATCATGAAAGACAATGGCGGCAAGCTCATCGACTGTCAGTTTGAGACTCCTCACCTGAAGACTATGGGCGGCGAGCATATCTCCTACGACGAATATATGAAGATTCTGCAACAAACAAATATATAGTCACAAATAATAACAGTCTTATAGCACCACCAATAAGTTTTCAACGTTACACTTGCAAAAAATCTCAAAAAGGTGTATATTTGCACTGCGATAAATCTCAAAAAGGTGTATATATGCGCAATTAAAAATCTCAAAAAGGTGTATATTGGCACAGTCAAAAATCTCAAAAAGGTGTATCGTATAGGGGATAGATATTTTGAATAGGTGTAAAAGGCGTTACTATGAAGAGAAAAATATACAAACAGCTCCTTGACTGGAAGGAGAAAAGAAACGGCGAAGTGGCATTGCTCATAGAGGGTGCACGACGCATAGGTAAGAGTTATATCGTAGAAGAGTTCGGCAAGAATGAATACGAGTCATATATTCTCATCGACTTCAACAAGGCTCCGCAAATGGTCAGAGACTGGTTCGACCTCTATTTGGAAGACCTTGATATGCTGTTTCTCTATCTGAGTCAGCATTACAAGGTGAGGCTACACGAACGCAAGTCGCTTATCATTCTTGACGAGGTGCAGCTGTGTCCTAGGGCGAGAGCTGCCATCAAGTTCTTGGTGAAAGATGGTAGATATGACTACATTGAGACCGGATCGCTGGTAAGCATTAAGAAAAATACGCAGGGCATCGTACTACCATCCGAAGAGCGCCCTATACAGATGTACCCAATGGACTTTGAAGAGTTTCTATGGGCCACTGGTAACGACATGCTAATGGACTTGATACGTAAGATGTATGCAGAAAAGAAGCCAATGGGACAGGCTTTCCATCGTCAGGCTATGGATGTATTTCGTCTCTATATGATAGTGGGAGGAATGCCACAAGCCGTCAAGAAGTATGTAGAGACGAAAGATTTCGATGCCGTAGATGCCGCCAAGCGCGACGTGCTGACCATCTACCGTAACGACATCTTCAATTACGCAAGTGAGATTGCCGACAAGGTGGTGTCTGTTTTCGATCAGATACCTCCTCAACTTTCAACGCATGAGAAGAAGTTCCGTCTGTCAGCTCTAAAACCAGGTGCAAAATATCGTGATTGGGATGATGCTTTCTTCTGGCTGAAGGACGCAAGAGTTGTCAACATCTGCTACAACTCGACTGAGCCGAACATCGGACTGAAGATGAATGAAGACCGTACCACTCTGAAGTGCTACATGAACGATACAGGCTTATTAATCAGTCACGCTTTTGACGAAAAGGGTATTGTCTCGTCAGAGATTTATCAGAAACTGCTCTTTGGAAAACTTGAGGTGAACGAAGGGATGCTCATTGAGAATATTGTGGCACAAATGCTGACTGCCAGCGGCAACAAACTCTTTTTCTATAGTAAGTCATCCGAAGAAGCCGAAAACCGTATGGAGATAGACTTCTTGCTCCAAAAAGACAAAGTGACAACACGTCATAATATTCGCCCGATAGAAGTAAAAAGTGGCAAGAACTATACATTGTCTTCCATAACAAAGTGTATGAAGAAGTTTGGAGAATACATGACCTCTCCTACGGTTTTGCATGCAGCCGACTACAAGGTGGAAGATGGTATCACATATTTTCCGCTTTACATGACACCCTTATTGTGAATAAAGAAGCGTAATATGCAAGCATTGAATAATTACAACTAACAGAATACTATTATGAACACAGAAGGATACAAGAGCAAGGAGTACGGACAGCCAACGAAGCGTTTCGTACAGACCATGCAACTGAAAGACGACTCAGAACTGATGAAGGAATACCGCAAGGCTCACGACAAGGATCATTTCTGGCGCGAGATAGAAGAGGGAATAAAAGCAGTGGGAATACTGGAGATGGAGATATACATCCTTGGCAACCGTCTTGTGATGATCGTCGACGCTCCGCTTGACTTCTGCTGGGACGAGGCGATGGCGCGTCTTGCCACCATGCCCCGACAGGAGGAATGGGAACGCCATGTGGCGATGTTCCAGGAATGTGCAGCCGATGCCACGTCTGACCAGAAATGGCAGATGATGGAAAGGATGTTCTATCTGTATTGACATAAGAGCCTCATTCCATGGATACTTTTGTCCATTTTGGGGCACGGTGCTTGCCCAACAGGGGTAAGGTGCTTTCTCAACAGGGGCAAGCAGCTTGCCCCACTTGGGCACGGATAGTAATCATTTCCTTTACATTTTGTTGTCCTTGCCAAGGATTGTGATTTGGCTATTTGCAAAAGGAAAAAGACCAACCGGAATAGGGTCTTTATGCAGGTCTTACCTGACAGCAACAGTATATTCTTATCACACGTACTGACAATAAATCCCCAAACTTGTCTTGATGACAGTTTGGGGATTTATTGTTGTCGGAGGTATGTTCTTATTATCCTCCGAAATTATCGAAACGAATCATATCGTCTTCCACTCCGAGTGAATGCAGAAGGTCGAGCACGGTCTTCGCCATCATTGGCGGTCCGCAGAGATAATACTCACAATCCTCTGGGTCCTCATGCTGTTTGAGATAGGTGTCGCCCATCACAGGAGCCACGAAGCCCGGCGTATACTTCACTCCCGCTGCATCTGCCTTCGGGTCCGGACGGTCGAGGGCGAGGTGGAAATGGAAGTTAGGATATTCCTTCTCCAGCTGCAGGAAGTCGTCGAGGAACGGTATCTCCTCCAGCGCACGCGCTCCATAGAAATAGTGCATCTCACGGTCGCGGCAGTTTCTCGTTCTCAGCATATGCATGATCTGAGCACGCAGCGGAGCCATTCCGGCACCTCCGCCCACCCATATCATCTCACGCTTTGTGTCGTATTGCGGACGGAACTCACCATAAGGCCCCGACATGATAACCTTGTCGCCCGGCTTCAGCGAGAAGATGTATGACGAGGCGATACCGGGACTGACATCAAGGAATCCCTTGCCCTGATCTTTCGGTTTGAAAGGCGGCGTGGCGATACGAACGTTGAGCATGATGATGTCGCCCTCATCAGGATAGTTTGCCATAGAATAAGCACGGATGGTAGGCTCGGTGTTCTTGCATTTCAGCGAGAACAGTCCGAAGTCTTTCCATGCCTGCATATATGTATCGCCGATGAGCGACTTGTCGATGTCCTTGTCGAAATCCATGTCGAAGGCTGGAATACGGATCTGAGCGTAGGATCCCGGTTCGAAGTGCATGTGTTCCCCCTTTGGCAGAGCCACGGTGAACTCCTTGATGAAGGTGGCAACGTTGCGGTTTTCTATCACCGTGCATTCCCATTCCTTCACTCCCATCACCTCTTCGGGCACCTTCACTTCCATGTCGCCCTTCACCTTCACCTGGCAACCCAGACGCCAGTTGTCTTTAATCTCCTTGCGCGAGAAATGCGGTTTCTCGGAATCGAGAATCTCGCCGCCTCCACGCAGCACTTGAAGTTTGCACTGTCCGCAGCTTGCCTTTCCACCGCAAGCCGACGGCAGATGGATGCCGTTGTCGTTGAGGGAGTTCATCACGGTGTCGCCCTGCTCCACTTCAATGACGTTGGAGCCATTGACGGTGATTGTCACCTTGCCGCTCGGACTAAGATATTTCTTTGCGACCAGCAGCACTATCACGAGCACGAGTATCACAGCAAGGAATACTCCGATGCTGGCCAATATATAACTGATGTTCATTGTTTGAATTCTGTTTAAGTTATTCTGTCAACTTATCTACTCGTCTATATTTTCAATCCCGAGAAACACATCATCGCTATCGCCATAAGTCCTACGACGATAAACGAGATTCCGAGTCCCTGCAATGGCTTCGGCACATCGCTATACTGCATCTTCTCCCTTATGGCTCCCATGCTCACGATGGCGAGAATCCATCCCAGACCAGAACCGAGGGCATATACGAAGGCGTCGCCCACGCTGCCCAGATACTGGGTGTTTGAAGGGTCGAGGTTGATGCGCTGCTGCATGAAGAGCGACGCTCCCATGATGGCACAGTTAACGGCGATGAGGGGCAGGAAAATACCGAGCGCTCCATAGAGAGTGGGCGAGAAACGTTCAACCACCATCTCCACCAGCTGCACGATGCCGGCGATTACCGCGATGAAGAGGATAAACGAGAGATAGCTCAGGTCTACCCCCTTGATGATACAGTCGGGGCCGAGCACCTTGGTCTGCAACAGGTAGTTGGCAGGCACGGTGACCACGAGCACGAACGTCACGGCGACGCCGAGACCGAGCGATGTCTTCACGTTCTTGGATACGGCAAGGAACGAGCACATGCCGAGGAAGAATGCGAAAATCATGTTGTCCACGAAGATGGACCTAAAGAAAAGGTTTATCAAGTGTTCCATTTACTTCTCCTCCTTGTAAAAATAAGCACGATGAATCCAGATCACCACTCCGATGAGGATGAGCGCCATGGCAGGCATGGTCATCGTTCCGTTGTTCAAATATCCCATTTCGTAAACACTCTTTGGCAGGATTTCAAATCCGAGCAGCGTTCCTCTGCCGAGCAGCTCTCTCACCGCTCCCACCACCACGAGGATGATGCCGTAGCCGAGTCCGTTGGCGAAACCGTCGACAAACGACGGCCAAGGCTTGTTCTGCATGGCGAAAGCCTCCAGACGACCCATAAGGATACAGTTGGTGATGATGAGACCAACGTAGACAGAGAGTTCCACGCTGACGTCATAGACGTATGCCTTGAGCACCTGACTCACGATGGTAACGAGAGCTGCCACCACAACGAGCTGCACCACGATACGGATGCGCGTTGGCACGGTGTTGCGGATGAGCGAGATGATGAGGTTGCTGAATGCCGTGATCACGGTCACGGCAAGTCCCATCACAAGGGCAGGCTTGAGCTGCGACGTGACGGCGAGTGCCGAACAGATACCGAGCACCTGAACGAGCACCGGGTTCATGAAATTGAGAGGCGCTGTGAAAACGCTTTTTATCTTATTTTCCATATTATCATTACTTCTTTAAATGATTACTTTTTCTCACCGTCGCCAGCGTCGTTGGCTTCAGTCTGTGAGGTCTGTCCGGCGAAGAGTTTCCTGTATTTTGCGAAGCCCTCCTGCAACATGTCGCTCACTCCCACCGAGGTGAGGGTAGCTCCCGTCACGGCATCGACCTCGCAGCTCTTGTCTTTTACTTCGCTCGCCTTCTTCACCTTTATCACCGGTTTGCCGTCGGCGCCATAGATGGTCTTTCCGCGGAAGAGGTCCTGCCAAGCCTTTGAGTCCTTGATTTCGGCTCCCAGTCCGGCTGTCTCGCCCTCATGGTTGAAGTATGCGCCATAGATAGTGTTGCAGTCTTCGTTCACAGCGATGTATCCCCAGATTGGTCCCCAGAGTCCCATACCGTAAACAGGGACCACGAATTTGTGCTTGCCATCTACGGTGCAGTAATAAACTGCGAGTTTGCCTGCCTTGTAGTCGGCGCTGTTGAGAAGGAATCCTGCAGTCTCGCCACCTTTTCCGCCCTTGGCTATCTCTTTGCCGTCGGCATTGATGACAGCGTCGCGGTCTACCACTTTTGCATACTGTTCGGCACTCTCCTGGTCGGAGAGGTTGCGGATGTTGAGGGCGGCAAGTATCTGCTTCTTCTTGTCGAGCGCCACGTTGACGTCTTGCGCCGGCTTCAGCGAACTGCTCACAAAGGCGAGCAGGAAAGCCACCACTACAACCATTATGCAGCTGTATGCTATGATGTATGTATTGCTATTCTTGTTCATAATCAGTATTTTATACCTTATTGTTATTTCTTGGCTCGTTTCATTCTCTTGCTGATGTTTGCCTCAACAACATAGAAGTCGATTGCCGGAGCCATCATGTTGCCGAAGAGGATGGCGAGCATCATTCCCTCTGGATATCCGGGGTTCATCACTCTGATGATTACGGCGAGTGCGCCGATGAGTATGCCGTATATCCATTTGCCGGTCTCGGTGCGTGCCGATGTCACAGGGTCTGTGGCCATGAACACCGCACCGAAGCAGAATCCGCCCAGCACAATATGCTCATACCACTCCACAGGGGTCTGTCCTGTGGCCTGGAAAATCGCAGCCATCACGCTTCCGCCGAGGAACACGCTGAGCATAGTCTTCCATGAGGCGATGCCTGTCCAGAGGAGTATCACGGCTCCGATGGCTATCGCTATGACGCTGGTCTCGCCGATACTGCCGGGAATGAGTCCCACAATGCTGTCGAAGAGCGATGCCGACGGTGCAGAGCCCTGTGCCATCTGTCCGAGAGGAGTGGCGCAGGTGAAGGCGTCGGGCAGCGTGTTGCCGAGTCCGAAGATGCTGTCGGTGGCAACCCACACCGAGTCGCCGCTCATCTTCGTAGGATAAGAGAAAAAGAGGAACGCACGGGCGAGAAGTGCCACGTTGAAGATATTCATACCGGTGCCGCCGAAGATTTCCTTACCGAAGATTACGGCGAATGCCACTGCGATGGCGATACACCACAACGGGCAGCCAACGGGGAGAATCATCGGGATGATGATACCGCTGACGAGGTAGCCTTCCTGTATCTCCTCACCTTTCCACTGTGCCCAGGCGAATTCTATTCCCAGACCTACCACATAGCTGACGAGCAGCTTGGGCAGCATCACAAGGAATCCGTAGGCGAACATCTCCAGGAGTGTGCCTGTCTGGTGTGCCGCGGCATAGTTCTGGTAGCCGATGTTATACATTCCGAATAGGAGTGCCGGCAGCAGTGCGATTACCACCATACTCATTATACGCTTTGAGTCGATGGCATCGTGGATATTGGTGCCGCTCTTCGATGTGGTGTTCGGGACATATAGGAATGTCTCGAAGCCATCGAAGACGCTGCGCAGCGAATGCAGCTTGCCGCCTTCTTCGAAGTTCGGCTTTATTTTGTTCAGATAGTTTCTTAAAAATGACATGGTCTGTTGTATTTATAGTTAGCTGTTTTCCTTTCTCAATATGTCGAGTCCCTGACGCACGATGTGCTGCAGCTCGAGCTTGGAGGAGTCAACGAACTCTGCCAGGGCGAAGTCTTCAGGACTCACCTCATAGATGCCGAGCTGTTCCTGCTTGTCGATGTCGCCGGCGATAATTGCCTTGATGAGATATTCGGCATAAATGTCCATAGGGAACACCTTGTCGTATTCGCCGCTCATTATCATGTGGCGCTCGCCGCCTTTCACTCTGGCATCGAGGCGATACTCCCTGTTCCTGCCGAAGAGCCATGAGAAATAGCTTCTCGACACGCTGAACTGCTTCAGGCGTGGCATTATCCAGCCTGCCAGCTCGTCGGCGTCGTTGCCTTCGGGGATTATCGTCACCTCGCTGGTGTGTGCGCCGAGGAAACGGCTGTATGGAGCTTCACCTGTGTCGGCAGTTTTCTCCACCGGCTTTCCTGTCAGAGGGTTGCCCATGATGATGCGCACGTTGTCGCCACGGTAGGCTCCTGCCACGAGGGTTTCGATGTCTTGGCCCACGAGCATGTCGGCATAGCATGGGGCTGTAACCTCAGAACCGGCGAGGGCTACCGTGCGACGGAGGTCCACGCGGCCGCTATTGAAGAGTCTGCCGAAGAATATCACCGCCGTAGGGTCTACGGTCCATACCACTTCGCCCTTGTTCACGGGGTCGATGTGGTTGACCTGCACTCCCACGTTGCCTGCCGGGCACTTGCCCTTGAAGGTCACCACCTCCACATCGGCAGCGCTGATGTTCTGCTTGTCACCGACACCGAGATAGGTCTTCGCCATCTTGCTGAGCGCCGTGAGTCCTGTCTGGAAATCTTTCTCCTGTCCCTCAAGTTCGAATTCGAAATCGCCTGCCAGCGGCATATCCCTGAGAGCGGAAACGAAAATAGCTTTAGGCTTTGTCTGCGGATTGGTTGACACGGCATAGGGCAACTGGTTGATATAACCGAAGAGGCCCGCTTCGAGAAGTGACTTCTCCACATCGTCGCCGGTCATCTCTTTCACGTTTTTCACTCCGAAATCAACAAACTCCTGATTTGCGTCGGCTTTCACCCTCACGCTGAGGAGCTTTCGACGGTCGCCGCGTTCAACAAGACAAACTTCTCCGCTGACCGGTGAAGAGAATCCCACTTCGGGATAGTCTTTGTTGATGAACAATACATCGCCGGCCTTGACCCTGTCGCCTTCTTTCACCATCACCTTTGGTTTTACTCCCTCAAAAGAGGATGGCGTGAGGGCATACACCTCACCGGGCATCAAGACGCGCTTTGTCTTTTCTGCCTTGCCGGCAAGGTTAATGTCAAGTCCACGACTTAATCTAACAAATTTTGTCATAAAATACTTGTTTAATTATTTTGCTAAGACACTTATACCATTGGAAACAAATTCTCGGCAAAGATATAAAAAGTATTTATATTATCATATAATTTGGATTTTAAAAGTCTATTAACTATTTGATAAAATGAGATTTACCCTACCCTTTGTCAAGCGTATATTACAAATCACATGCACTGTGGCAAGCGATTTGTGAATTAGGAGACCAAAGCGAACAAGGAGCCGCTGACATATATTTGGTTTCTCTATGGATTTACGGATTTCCGAATCTGCAGCCCGTCCCTTTCACCACAATTATAGCCTTTCCATAAAAAAGATTTGGCACTTAAAGAGAAATGACGTAAATTTGCACACGCATTGACATTTTTTATCGCAGATGGAAAATTGACAATTTTATCACATGATGGGAATCGACAAAATTACAGACATTCTGAAACAGGCGGCGGAGAGGCTATTATCTCCGGAATGCTCCACGGGAGGCCGTCTACGACTGCATTGCGATGGCAAAGGATTACCTTCGGACAATGGCATTGAGGAAATTTTGAAGCGTTTCCCACCTTATTTTATATCAGTACATCCGGCGGTGTTACCGTGTCAATACAAACACACTCTCAAGACAATAAGTAAATAAGTATCATAGATTTTTAATTCAATAATGGAACAGGAATTTGAGCTCATCGCCAAAACCTTCATGGGTCTTGAGCCCGTATTGGCACAGGAGCTAACGCAACTCGGAGCTAACAACGTAGAGATTGGTCGCCGCATGGTGTCGTTCACCGGCGACAAGGAGATGATGTATCGCGCTAACTTCCAACTGCACACGGCGATTCGCATCCTAAAACCGATAAAGCATTTCAAGGCACAGAGCGCCGACGATGTTTATAACGAGGTGAAGAAGATTGACTGGAGCAAGTATCTCGACCTGAAAGATAGCTTCGCCGTTGACTCCGTGGTATTCTCCGACGAGTTCCGCCACTCTAAGTTCGTGGCATACAAAGTGAAGGACGCCATCGTTGACCAGTTCAGAGAGAAGACCGGCAGCCGTCCGAACATCTCGGTGTCGAACCCCGACATACGACTCAACATGCACATCGCCGAAGACCGCTGCACGCTGTCGCTCGACTCGAGCGGTGAGAGCCTGCACCGTCGCGGATACAGACAGGAATCGGTGGAAGCTCCTCTGAACGAGGTGCTTGCTGCCGGAATGATCCTCATGTCGGGATGGAAGGGCGACACTGACTTCTACGACCCGATGTGTGGTTCGGGAACTATCGTTGTGGAGGCTGCCCTCATAGCACGCAACATGGCACCTGGACTCTTCCGCAAGGAGTTCGCATTCGAGAAATGGAAGGATTTCGATGCTGACCTCTTCAGCAGCATATACGACGACGACTCGCAGGAGCGTGAGTTCACACACCATATCTACGGTTCTGACGTGGACATGAAGGCTGTGAACACTGCCATCATGAACGTGAAGGCTGCCGGATTGAGCAAGGACGTGACAATCACATGTGCCGACTTCAAGGACTTCAAGCAGCCTGAGGGCAAGGCTTTCATGATAACCAACCCGCCATACGGCGAGCGTATCTCTACACCGAACCTGCTCGGAACATACAAGATGATTGGAGAGACGCTGAAGCGCAACTTCAAGAACGGTGAGGCCTGGGTGTTGAGCTACCGCAAGGAGTGTTTCGACGAAATAGGACTGAAACCATCGCAGAAGATTCCTCTCTATAATGGTTCGCTGGAATGCGAGTTCCGCAAATACCTGATGTTCGAAGGCGGTTTCCGCGAGTTCCGCAGCGAGGGAAACATCCTGAAGACTGAAGAGGAGAAGAAGCAGATGGCTGAAAAGCACCGCTTCAAGGAGCACCGCGAATTCAAGAAGCGTCTCGACGAACCGGAGCATCTGGACGAGGAGGAAGACATCCGTTCGTTCAAATTCCGCAAAAGCCCGTATGCCGACGCACTGAACTTCGGCAAGAAGGCTGACAAGAAGCCGAGAACGAAGACCCGCCGTGATTTCGACGACGACGACAACCGCCGCGGACGCAAGAACTACGACAAGGGCGGAAAGAAGTATGACCGTGGCGACCGACGTGGCGGAAAGAACTTCGACAGGGGATATGACAGAAAAACAAAAAAGTTTTAACTGATATAATGATGAATAAAAACCTTATCAAGACGGTGGCACGACGAGTTGCCGCTGCTGCCGCCTGCATTCTGATCACTATGAACGCAGCAGCACAGTTGAAGCAGTTCTCACTCGAAGACCTGAACTTCGGTGGAACGAACTACCACAACATGATTCCAGAGTATCGCAACATCACATGGTGGGGCGACGAGCTCGTGCTCCGCAACGCTGAGGAGTGTAAGCTCGTGAACAAAGCCAACGGCAAAGAGACAACTCTCTTCACCGAGGCACAGCTCAACGCATGGGCAAAGACCAACGAGGATTCCAAGATACTGAACCTCGGCTGGGCACAGTTCCCATACGCCGGCAAGAGCCTCGTGCTCATCGCCAACAAGCAGGAGCGCATGCTCATCGACTTCAAGAAGAAGACCGTGGTATGGCGCCAGGCTTCAAAGGGACAGGAGTTTGCCGACTGGAACAACGCATCGAAGGCTGTGGCATACGTTAGCGACCACAACCTCTACGTGATGGACGCTGAAGGAAAGACGACACAGCTCTCTACCGACGGTAGCCGCGAGATTGTATACGGACAGGCTGTACACCGCAACGAGTTCGCCTCGATGAAGGGCACATTCTGGAGCCCGGACGGAACGAAGCTCGCCTTCAACCGCATGGACCAGTCGATGGTGGCTGACTATCCTCAGGTGAACACCTTCGAGCGTGAGGCCACCTATGAGCCTGACAAATATCCTATGTGCGGAATGACGAGCCACAAGGTGACAATCGGCGTGTATGACATGAAGACGGGAAAGACGGTGTATCTGAAAGCCGGCGACCCTACTGACCGCTATTTCACCAATCTGGCATGGGCACCGGACGGCAAGAAGGTGTATATGTTTGAACTGAACCGCGACCAGAACGACTGCCGCCTCACCGCATACGACGCAGAGACAGGAGAGAAGACCGGTGAACTGTATCGCGAGGTGGACGAGAAATACGTGGAGCCTCTCAACCCTATCGTGTTCCTGCCTTGGGACAAGTCACAGTTCATCATGCAGAGCCGTCAGGATGGCTACAACCACCTGTATCTCTGCACCCTCGGCATGCACGGCAGCAGAATGGCAAGCAACACGGAGTCGCTCGAAGTGGAGCAGCTGACAGAAGGAAAATGGGAAGTGCTCAGCGTACTCGGTTTCAACAGCAAGACAAAGAGCATCATATACAAGTCTAACGAGGCAAGCCCTATCCAGCAGAACGTATACTCGGTGAGCGTGGCCAACAAGAAGCGCACACGCATCGATGAAGGCGGCAAGGGATGGCACGAGGGTTCGACAATTAGCGCCAGCGGCCGATACCTGCTCGACAACTACCAGGAGCCTACGGTACCCCGTCGCATCGTGGCTATCGACACTCAGACAGGCAAGAGCCACTGCATCCTCAACGCCAAGGACCCATGGAAGGAGAAGGGATACAACATTCCGGAATACTCTTGCGGCAAGCTGAAGGCTGCCGACGGCACTACCGACCTCTACTGGAGAATGGTGAAGCCGGTGGATTTCGATCCTAACAAGAAATATCCTACTGTGGTTTATGTATACGGTGGCCCTCACGCCCACAACGTGGACGCACGCTGGCACTACTGCTCTCGCTCATGGGAGACATACATGGCGCAGAAAGGCTATCTGCTCTTCATCCTCGACAACCGCGGAAGCGAGCATCGCGGAAAGGACTTCGAACAGGCTACATTCCGTCAGCTCGGACAGGAGGAGATGAAGGACCAGATGAAGGGAGTGGAATATCTCAAGTCGCTGCCTTACGTCGATAAGGACCGCATGGGCGTTCATGGATGGAGCTTCGGCGGATTCATGACAATCTCGCTGATGACAAACTATCCTGACGTGTTCAAGGTGGGAGTTGCCGGCGGACCGGTAATCGACTGGAAATGGTATGAGGTGATGTATGGTGAGCGCTATATGGACACTCCAGAGAGCAACCCGGAGGGATATGCAAAGACTTCGCTCCTGAACAAGGCCAAGGATCTGAAGGGCAAGCTGCAGATCATCACTGGTATGAACGACCCTACCGTGGTTCCACAAAACTGCCTCATGTTCCTCAATGCCTGCAGCGAAGCCGGCACTCAGCCTGACTTCTTCGCTTATCCTGGCGAGGGCCACAACATGATGGGTCACAAGAGCGTTCACCTGCATGAGCGCATCACACAGTATTTCGAGGATTATCTGAAATAAGCCCAAATCGGTCATTAGGCCGTTTAATGTATAATTTTAATAACTGCTTGCAGTCTTTTGCTTGTTATAAGGTGTCTTTTGCTTGTTTTTAATTCGCAATAGCTCGCTATTACTCATTAAAAGCCAAACAAAATGCACTCTTCTAAAAAAACAAAATCCAGGCAAGCCCTAATGACCGATTTGGGATAAAGAGACTTCATTACAATCACTGATAAAGGCTACGGAATTACCGGAACATAGATTGCTCAGGGATTGTCAGAAACAAAGATATCATAAAACGATAAAACCGGTCATCAAGCAAAAGTGCTGATGACCGGTTTTATCGTTTTTATCGGTTTCCTGTTTTCTCTCTCTGTGAGAGGAATCCAAAGGACTCAGGATTCTTCATTACTCCTCATATCCCTCGTAACCGAAGTTCTGCTTCAAGTTCGGATTGGCATTGCGCTGTTTCTGTGGGATAGGATAGATGGCACGCCACTGTTCTGAATTACCATCGGCATAGAATGTCTTCTTGGTGAAGAACGAACCGAAACGAATCATGTCCTTGCGACGCTGGTTCTCCCAAATGAACTCACGGGCACGCTCCAGCTCAAGGTTCTTCAGATTCAGTTCGATAGGACTGCAGTTGCTGCGTGAGCGCACGCGGTTCATCAGCTGTTCTGCCTCGCCCAAGTCCTTGTTCTGGCGGAAGAGGGTCTCTGCCTTCATGAGCAGGATGTTGGAGTAACGCTCTGCGATATAGTCGTTGTCGGCATTTGAACCAGAGAACACGGCATTCTCCGGACGGTATTTCAATACGCGGTAGCCTTCCCAGTTCTCGGCGGCTGTCTTCGACTTCAAGGCTGTGAGCACGAGCTGCTCGCCCTTCTTGTCGGGATTCTCTATCGGAGTTCCGTCAAGATAATACTGCGGACCATACTCCAGATAGTTCAGACGCTCATCGTTAGGGTCGTCATACCATGAGAGGGCCTCATCAGAGAAGCAATAGCCACAGGCTGGAGCAAACGGCAGACTGTATTTCTGCTGGTCTACGGCATGCTGGGCGTAGAGAATAAACTGGTTAGCGTCCACGTTCTTCGTCGGATCAACGGAGAAGGCAATGATGACCTCCTTTGTCTTGCCCTCGTTTGAAGACATGAAGCAGTCTCCCACCTTGTTCTCCAAATCGAATGCACCACTGCCGATAACCTTGTTGCACATTGCCTCGCAGTCTGCCCAGCGCGGCGTGCCAGTATATACCTCGGCGTTAAGATAGAGCGAAGCGAGCAATGTGTATGCAGCCTCCTTGGTGAGACGTGGGTAATAGCTTGCGTCAACATCCTTTGCAGAAGGCAGATCTTCGGCAGCAGCCAGGAGTTCGGTTTCTATAAACTTAAACACCTCTGCCCTCGGAGTAGTCTTCGGCATGTTGTTGGCATCCGGACGAGGGTCAGTGAAGAGAGGCACGTTTCCGAAATAATCCATCGCATAGAAGTACTCATAGGCACGCAGGGCCCTCACCTCAGCGATAGGTCCGGTGAGTTTGTCCTTCACGGCAGAACTTTCCATCGCTGCAAGCACGGCGTTGTCGGCACCGATACCAGGGAAGATGTATGTGTTCCAGCAAACGTTCAAGCGGTCGTTGTCAGGCGTGCATTTGTGCTCCATGATCTGGTTCACGTATTCGTCATACCAACCGCCGTTGGAACGTCCCGGGCAGAAGAGCTCGTCCGTGCCGTATTCTCCGATACGCCAGCTGTCGCCGCCTGCACGGCTCATGTAAGCCATATATTCATAGCATCCGGCAAGCGAGGAGAGCGCCTGTGCCTCATTCTGGTAGTAGTTGTCTGGGGTCAGTCTGCCGTAGAGCTCCTCGTCGAGGTCGGTGCAGCTTGTTGCCATCATGCCGCCAAGCAGCAGAATGGCAGCTTTAGTAATTATCTTAGTTGCTTTCATAGATTTTCATTTTTGTTGTTAAACATGAATGTTCCCGTCATTTTAGAATGTCACATTAACTCCGAAGATGAACGTACGCGAACGTGGGTAGCTCAGATAGTCCACGCCGAGGATAGATCCGCCCCTACCCTGTGTGTCGGTGTTCACCTCTGGGTCAAGACCGTCATAGCCTGTGATGCAGAAGAGGTTCTGCGCAGTGAAGTAAGCGCGGGCGCTTGTAATCTTCAGCACCGGAAGCTTGAAGTCATAACCCAACGTGAGGTTGTCGAGACGGAAGAACGAACCGTCCTCAATGAACTGCGATGAGTATGTCTTTGTCTGATTCACGGATATTCCGCTGTTCACGGCAGCAGCGAGCACATTGCGTCCTGGAAGACTGTTCAGGTACATGAAGTTGTTTGCCGTATTGTTGTATACGTCATTGCCCTGGCTTCCGCGGAAGTTAAGAGAGAGGCTCCAGTTCTTGTAGCGCAGGTTTGTCGTGATGCCGTATGTGAAGTCTGGCTGTGCGCAACCGATAATCTGCGACTTGCCGTCGTTGGCATACTTCTCCATTCCGTTCTCGTCGAGACCGATGAATTTCTTGCCGTAGAATGTGCCGAGAGGTTCGCCCACCATAATAAGCTGTGAATACTGTCCTGCAAGACCGGCGCCGTTGCAAGGTGCCCAGAGCACGTCGTCGCCCGACCATTTGCTGTTTGAGAGGCTTGTCAGCTTGTTCTTGTTTGATGCGAAGTTGAGCGTAGCGTCCCATGAGAAGTCCTTTGTGCGCATGATGTCGAAGCCGAGTTCAAATTCCACACCCGTGTTTCTCACTGCTCCAACGTTGGCGAGCTGTGTGGTGATGAGCGACGGTGAAGGTACGGCCACAGTGAGCAGCAGGTCCTTTGTCTTCTTGTAATACCAGTCGATGCTACCATGGATGCGGTTGTTGAGGAATCCGAAGTCAAGACCGATGTCGGTCTGCGATGTCGACTCCCATTTCAGGTCTGTGTTGGCATATTGCTGAGGCAATACCACAGTGTTCTTTTCACCGCCGAAGATATATCCCCACGACTGTGCGCCGAGTGTTGAGATGGCGTTGTAGTTACCGATTTCCTGGTTACCTGTCATACCCCAGCTAGCGCGGAGCTTCAGGTTTGAAACGGCCTCCGACTTGAAGAATGGCTCTTCCGTGATGCGCCATGAAGCGGCGAACGACGGGAAGGTACCCCACTTGTTGTCCTTTCCGAAGCGGCTTGAACCGTCGCGGCGCACTGTGGCTGTGAAGAGGTAGCGGTTTGCATAGCTGTAGTTTGCCCTTCCGTAGAATGAGATGAGCTTGTTGCTCTCTGCATAGCTTGTAATACTCTCTATGGTCTTTGCGGCTGCAAGGTTATACCATTTGAATTCGTCTGACTGGAATCCGTAGGCTGCCGTGTTGATTCCCTCGTTCCAGAAATACTGGTATGAATAACCGGCCATAGCATCGATGCGGTGATCGCCGAACTGCTGGTTGTATTTCAGGATGAGCTCCATCAGTTTGGAGTAGTCTTTCAGTCGCTGCACAGTCACGCGTCCGCCGGAGTTTTCGCCCAGCAGGTTGCTTTTTGATATGTATGAATTTCTGTCCTGGCTGTTGTTTGTGTAGCCGATGTTGACCTCGAAGGTGAGAGGTTTGTAGAAGTTCCAGTCTGCCTTCAGGTTACCGATGAAGCGCTTGTTGTTGCGTTTGTCGATGAGTTCATCGATATAAGAGAGAGGCTGCACGCGGTATGGGCGCACATCATTGTAGTCGCCGTCGCTTGTGTAAACAGGCAGAGTCGGGTTGAACACGTATGCTTCATAAAGCATGCTCGTACCCATCTCGCTTCCCACGGTGCTTGAAGTAGGTGCCTGGTTGGAATGTGTCTCGCCATAGTTCATGTTGAGGACGAACTTGAGTTTGCCGTCAAGTGCGGAGTGGTTGATGTTCACGCGTCCGCTGTAGCTCTCGTTGCGTGCTCCGCGCATGATTCCGCCGTTGTTGTTATAGCTCAACGACGCACGGTAGTTGGTGTATTCACCACCGCTCATGAACGAGAGGTAATGGCTCTGCTGCAGTGCGGTGTGCATGATTTCATCCTGCCAGTTATGGTTTTCGCCACCATCGTTGAGCGGCAGTCCCAGGTCGGTACATACCTTGCGGTATTCATCGCCAGAGAGCATGTCGAGCTTCTTTGCCGCCGTGCTGAATCCTACGCTGTATCCGTAGTTGAGCTGCTGCACTCCGGCCTTGCCTTTCTTCGTGGTGATCATGATTACGCCGTTAGCTCCACGGCTACCGTAGATTGCCGTTGCCGAAGCATCCTTCAATACATCGATGCTCTCGATGTCGTTAGGGTTGAGCATGGAGAGGGGGTTGGCAGACTCCTGGTCGAAGAAGTCGTTGTTGTAAGTGCTGATGTTGCTCTGTCCGGAACCTGCGGATGCGTCGATAGGCACTCCGTCGATTACATAGAGAGGGTCGTTGCTTGCGTTGACAGAGGTACCTCCACGCACTCGGATTGTGGTGGAACCGCCCGGTTTACCTGAATTCTGCGCGATGTTCACGCCGGCGAACGCTCCCTGCATGAGCTGCTGCGCCGAGAGGTTGCTGCCGCTCTTGAAGTCTTCCGCCTTCAGCTGCGAAACGCTTCCCGTGAGGTCACTCTTCTTCATCGTGCCGTAACCCACCACGACCACCTCGTCGAGGCTCTTGTCGTCGGCCTTCATCACCACGTCGAGGCTGGCATTCTTTCCTGCCATTTTCTCCGTTGTCTGATAGCCCACATAGGAATATACAAGGATTGTTCCCGGCGAACTGACCTCGATAGTGTATTTTCCGTCCATATCGGTTATGGTGCCCACTTTGGCATTTCCCTTCACCTGTACGGTAACTCCGATAAGAGGATCCTTGCCGTCACTCACCATACCGGTGACGGTTCTTACTTGTGCCCAAACGCCCTGAACTATCAGGGTCATCATCAGCAGGCACAACATTCTCAGATTTTGTTTTAGCTTGTTGCCCATAAGCTTTGATTTTAGGTTTTGTTATTAATTAGTTGTTTGAAAGATTTCTGTAAGCTGTTTGAAAGATTCCCATCAGGCGTTTGAAAGATTCCTGTCATGCGTTTGAAAGATTTCTTCCGTCTCTTCCTTAATATATAGAGAATGTAGCTTTGGTCATATCTCTACAACATTCCGCAAATGGCATCCATCCAAGGGAATGCTACTACAGACCTCTGCGGTTTTTACATTTGCAAAGATAACTTATGAAGTGTTAAGGCATGGGTAAAAAATGGTTTTTGAAGTCGAAAAAATGGTCAATCTACCTGTTTTTGCCCATTTTCCAAGAAAAAAAACGATTTTTCTCCTTAAAATAACCGATTTTCCCACTTCCATCCCGCATACATTCCATAAATTTGTATCGCAAAACAGGAATCAGGCAACAGACCGCCCACCCCATGCTACAGGCATGACCAGGACGGCAATGGCTTTATTAATAAATAATGTAATCTTCAAACTCTGACAATGTAACTTCAAGACATGAATAATATAAACTCTTAACAAAAGCAAAAGAAATATGAAACACCTCATGACAATACGGCTTTTCATTACCGGTCTCACGATGCTGGCCACCCAGCTTCATGCCGACGACAACGTGTTCCACAGCATTGTGGCGCAAGACGGAACCGGCTCGTTCGCCACGATACAGGACGCCATTGACGCGGCGCCAGACTCTTCCGCCATACCTTATATAATATATATCAAGGCGGGACACTACCACGAACACCTCTACATTCCGGCCTCAAAGCCTAACCTGCACCTCGTGGGACAGTCGCGACGGCTGGTACGCGTGAGCGATGACCGCGTGAGCGGCGGACCAAATGCCTCGCCCGTAGACGTGGCTGCCACGATGGTGGTGCATGCCACGGACACCTATCTGGAGGGAATCACCTTTGAGAATTCCTGGGGGACGCGCCATCTGGACGGACCGCAGGCTCTCGCCCTCTACACCAAGATGGACCGCAACATCGTGAACCGCTGCGCCATGCTTTCCTATCAGGACACATACCGCACGGCGAACGCCCTGAACTGGCGCAACTACGTGAAGGACTGCTTCATCGAGGGTGCCATCGACTTTCTCTACGGACAGGGCAACGTATTCTTCGACCGCTGCACGCTGAATATCACGCGCAGACAGGGCGGATGGATCGTGGCCCCGAAGCACGACGAAGGTACCACCTGGGGCTACGTATTGAAGAACACCACCATCACGGCACCCGGCAACCCACAAGAGACGGAGGTATGGTTGGGCAGACCCTGGCTCCACAGTCCGAAGGCGGTATTCATAGATACGCGCGCCGAAGTGACCATCCCCAAGGAGGGCTGGTATGACCACATGAGCACGCTGCCCGCCGTATTCGCTGACTACAACACCACGGACGCCGCCGGAAACAAGCTCGACCTGAGCCGGCGTATAGACCGCTACTACAAGCTGACGGAGCAGAAGGACACCATCTGGGGCACGGCGAAAAACCATCTCACCGATGCCGAAGCCTCACGATACACCATAGACAACGTGTTGCGGGGCGATGACAACTGGAACCCACAGCAGATAAGCCATGCGCCAGAAGCACCAGAAGTGACCGTCAAGGGCCGCAAGCTCTCATGGGAACCTGTCGTCGGAGCCAGAGGATACATCATCAGCCGCAACGGAAAAGTGGTGGCGATAACCACTAAGACACAGTTCATCGCCGACGCCAATGGCGAGAAATACACCGTGCAGACTGTAGGAGCGACGGGAAACATAAGCCGGCAGATTGACGAATAGGAAAACATACAGGATATATGAGAACAACAGCAGCAGCCATTATGGCAACCATAGCGCTATCTGCCGGCGCTCAAAACGAAGTGCAGAAATATATGTTCGACGATGAACTGCCAGTCTGTCTCGACCAGATGCAGCAGGAACTCACCTACCCCATGGCATGGGGAAACAGCGACATACGCCAGTTTGACCTCTGGCGCAGCGCCGCCCGCGACGTGTTGCGCCGCGAGATGCTCCTGCCGCCGAAGCCTGCCAAGTCATACGACATGACAGTAGTGGCAGAAGAGAAGCGCAAGGGATACAAGGCCCGCAAGATTGTCTTCAACCTCGACGCATACTCCCGCGTGGAGGCATACGAACTGGTGCCAGAGGGCAAGGGACCGTTCCCCGCCGTGCTCCTGCTCCACGACCACGGCGGACACTTCTCCATCGGAAAGGAGAAGATGATACGCCCGTTTGCCGTGGCCGACTCTGTGATGGACGATGCCGACAAATGGTGTGAGCGTTGCTACGGCAAACAGTACGTGGGCGACTACCTCGCCTCCCACGGATACGTGGTCCTTGCCGTGGACGCTCCGTTCTGGGGCGACCGCGGAGTGAAGGGCGGAACCACATGGGACACATACAAATACATCGCCGGAAACTTCATGATGATGGGACGCAACGTCAGCTCGTGGATGAACTTTGATGATGTCTACTCCGCCGACTTCTTCGCCTCGCTGCCCGAAGTGGATGCCGGGCGCCTCTCGTGCATGGGATTCTCCATGGGGGCCTACCGTTCGTGGATGCTCTCTGCACTAAGCGACAAGGTGAAACTCGGCGTGGCGATATGCTGGATGCACACCACGGAATACCAGATAAACCGCGACTACGGACTGAAGCACCATGAGGAATGGGCAAACCTCATCCCCGGCATCCGCCGCTACATGGACTATCCCCACATCGCCTCGATATCCTGTCCCAAGCCGATGCTCTTCATCAACGGCTCCAAGGACAAGCTCTTCCCTCCCGTCTCAGTGGAGAAGGCATTCGCCGAGATGCATTCCGTATGGAAGAGTCAGGGAGCCGACGACAAGCTGGAGACGGAAATATGGGACATGCCACACTATTGCGGTCCTGAAGTGCAGAGCCGCATTCTGGAGTTCCTGAAGAAAAACCTGTAGGACACAAACAGATTTTATAGAATATTTTTTGATGTTAATTAGTAGAGAAACCGGTATCAGTCGTGAAGACAGATACCGGTTATTATTATCCCCAATCGTTCATTTGACCGTTTGGGGTTAAAAAAGCGGGGGGGCTTGCATTTTACGATTTAATTCCTTATTTTTGCATACCGAAAGAACAAACTGCATCTCTATAATACAATGCTCAGACATATTTATATATTTTTGATACTACTCATATTCTGTCTCGCAGCAGACGCGACGGAAACACCCGACTATACCTTCACTTCATACAACAGCGACTTCGGCTTCGTGCAGAAGGAGGTGATGAAAATCATACAGGACAGAAACGGACAAATGTGGTTCGCCACATGGGACGGACTGTACCGCTTCGACGGATTCAGCTTTTCAAACTACAAGGCGCGACCAGGCGACGGCATCAGGCTGGAGAGCAACCGACTGGAGAGCATCAGCGAGGACGGCGACAACATCTGGATGAGGGGATACAACGGCACTATATCGCGATTCAGCAAGCACACTACTAGAATAGACAATCTGCCGATGCAGAACTACGTGGCGCAGAAGGAACTGTCGCTCCCAGGCGGAGGCATAGCCGTGAGAATGGCCGACGGAAGGGTCGTGGTGGCGAAAGTGGACCGGAATTCGGACAACATCTCGGCTAAAGTGGTGTTCGGAATGAAGGGCGTGGAGGTGAAGAGAATCGTGGTCGGCAGCAACGGCATCCTCTGGATCCTCACTTCGCGCGGCGTATGGCAGTATGCCCCCGGCAGCGAAAAACTGAAACGTCTGTTCGGCGGCATGGAATGTCAGGGCATGACTGGAAGCAGAGGGAAAAGCGTGTTCTGTTGTTCTGACGGACATTACATAATATACACCGGCGGCGGAAGGATAACAAAGAGGAAGCTGCCCACGTCGGCGGCTGTCAGTTCGGCGGCGTTTCTGCCCGGTGGAAGGATGATTTTCGCCACGCTGGGCGACGGACTGTATATAACAGGTAGGACGAACAACGTGGAGCGCCACCTTACTGCGGCCAACAGCGTGCTCTCGTCTGACCGCGTGTCGGAATTGGAGCAGGACAGGTTCGGCGATGTATGGTTCTGCACAAACAGACCGGGCGTGATGCACTACCGCCATGCCACAGACGAACTGCAATGCCTCAATCTGCAGGGGGAGTTCAGCGGCGACCCGTCGATGTGGCGCAACGATATGAAGATAGTGGAGGACTCCCATGGAAAGCTCTGGCTGACGCCTTCGGGCAACGGCATGGCGATGTATGACAGGGAGAGAAACCGGCTCGTGCCCTTCCTCGACAAGAACCGCCATTATGCCTGGACCGCAGAGAACACCTTGATCGATTTGTTTGTAGACAGGCAGGACAACGTATGGTTCTGCGGCAAATACACGGGACTGCAGAAGGCAACATACAGCGCAATGCAGTTCAACACCCTGAGCCACACCGCCCCAACGGAGAGCGGGCACGACATAAGGGGTATATTCCAGGACTCGAAAGGGCGCATCTGGCTAGGCGCGAAGAGCGGAGTGGTGAGCGTATACGACAGCGGCCTCCACTTCATCGGCAACCTGGGGGCTGACGGAACGCTGTCGCCCCACTCCACTTCACAGGTGGGCCATGCCTACGCCTTTGCCGAAGACAGAAACGGAACGATATGGATAGCGACGAAATTCAGCGGACTCATCCGTCTGCTGCCCAACGGCGAGAAATCCTTCAGACTCACCCGATATACCGCCGACGGCAGCCCCTACGGCCTGCCGCACAACGACATATTCTCCATCTGCATCGACAGGCACAACCGCCTGTGGGGAGCCACCTTCGGCGGCGGAATATTCTATGCCGACCTGCGGGCAAAGCATCTGCGATTCATCCATCCGGGCAACAGACTGAAGACATATCCCATACAGACATTCAAACGCACGCGATTCATCACAGCCGACAGGAGTGGCGACATCTGGGTATGCACGACATCGGGACTGATCCGTTTCAAGGACAACTTCCACAGTCCGTCTGACATACGCTTCGTGGTATACAAGCGGCAGCCGGACAATGCCTCATCGCTGAGCTACAACGATGTGTTGGAGGCATATTTCACCAAGGCCGACTCCATGTACGTATGCACATACGGCGGCGGGTTCTGCAAAGTGGAACGTATGGAGGGCGACAGTCTGCGATTCACACCGTTCACAACAGCCAACGGACTGCGCAGCGACGTAATCTTCTCTGTGCAGGAGGACAAGGGAGGCAATCTGTGGTTTGCCTCTGAAAACGGATTCGTCAGATATTCGCCGAGAAAGAACAGCGTGGAGAACTTTTCGTCGAGATTCTTCGGCAAGCAGATAGACATCAACGAGGGAATGTCGCTCCGCCTGAAGAACGGGGTGCTGGCATACCCCTCGCGCAACTACACCCTGGTTTATTTCAATCCAGAAAGGATAAAGGCGAGCAAGTTCGTGCCCAAGATAATCCTCACGAGACTCTTCGTCGACCAGACCGAGCAGCAGCCGTCGGCAGACGATGATGCCATACTGGAGAGCGACATCAACTGCACGGAATGCATCACGCTGCCATCAGACAAGAACGGATTCAACCTGGAGTTTGCCGCACTCGACTACCGCGACCCTACCAACGTAAGCTATGCCTACATGATGAAGGGCATCGATGCGGGATGGAACATGATAGGCAACCGCCACAACGCCATTTATAACAACCTGCCGCCTGGCAGATACACGCTGAAGATACGCTCCACTAACAGCGACGGAGTGTGGGTGGACAACGTGCGCGAAGTAAGCATCGAGGTGTTGCCCTCGTTCTGGCAGACGGGCTGGGCATGGCTGCTGTATTTCATCATCGCCGTAATCGTGGTGGGCGCCACTACATACGTGCTCATCACCATCCTGCAGCTGAAGCAGAAGGTGGCGATAGAGCAACAGATATCCGACCTGAAGATGAAATTCTTCACCAACATATCCCACGAGATACGCACGCCGCTCACGCTCATCTCGGGAAGCGTGAAGGAGATTCTCAGGCGCGGAGTGAAGGAGAAACCGCTCGACGAAGCACTACACGTGGTGGACAACAACAGCGACCGTCTGCTCCGCCTCGTAAACCAGATTCTCGACATCAGGAAGATAGAGAACGGCAGAATGAAACTGTCGCTGAAGAAGATTGATACGGCACGGTTCATCGGGACGCTGATGATGAACTTCCGCAATCTCGCTGGCGAGCGCAGCATAAGCCTCAACCTCGAAGAGCCCAAGGAGAAGGTGTACGTATGGGCTGACAGGGAGAAGCTCGACAAGGTGATGTTCAACCTTCTCTCAAACGCCTTCCGCTTCACACCGAAGGGGAAGAGCATCACCGTGAGCATCACGCCGAAGGCTGAAGGAGCGGTAATCAAGGTGAAAGACGAGGGCAGCGGCATCGCCCCTGAACGACAGAAGAGCATCTTCGGCATATTCAATTCAGACAACGAGGGGAGTGTGGTGAATCAGTCGCATACGGGTATCGGACTCGCCTTGACAAAGGATCTCGTGGAGCTGCATAAGGGCAGAATACACGTGGAGAGCACGTTGGGCAAGGGAAGCACGTTCATCGTGGAGCTGCCCTGCAACAAGCCTGGCAGCGGAATAGAAGCAGACTATATCATGGAGGATGATGCTCCATACGAACCGGTCGGCGAGAGCATGGACGCAATGCCGTATGCGACGAATCCAGCGGTGGTTCCTGTAATGGATTCTACAGCAGAAGCTGATACCTGCGATGGCAACGAAGAGGAGCATAAGAATGACAGGCAGACGGTTCTCATAGTGGAGGACAATGCGGAGATGAGAAAATTCATCGCCCTTATCCTGCGTGATGAATACAACATCATGATGGCTGCCGACGGCAAGGAGGGACAGGAAAAGGCCACCACCGCACTGCCGGACATGATCATTTCCGACTACATGATGCCGGTGATGGACGGAATGGAGATGGCAGGCCGCCTGCGCCGCGACATGACGACCAGCCATATACCGATCATCATGCTGTCGGCTCGTACCGACGAGGCTTCGGTGATTCTCGGTCTGCACACGGGCATCGACGCATATATAGAAAAGCCTTTCAGCGCCGACATGCTTAGGGCAAGGATTAAGAACCTCATCGCCATGCGGCGGAACCTGCAGCAGATGTATATGGACAGATTTGTGAACAAGGCTGCAAACAAGGATGGCGGCATTGCTTGGAGCAAGATAACGGATGAAGGCAACAACAATGCAACAGATGCTGCCTCCAAAGCGTCGGATGCTGCCGGCAGTAAGGTTGTTGCAACACCTGTTTCCGTGGATGCCGACCAGCGTTTCCTCACCAAGCTGACGGCATTGCTCGAAGAGAACATCAGCAACGGAGACCTGTCGGTGGACGACGTGGCGCGGCTGATGGGAATGAGCCGTTCGGTATATTTCAAGAAGATAAAGGCCCTCACAGGTATCGGACCGAACGATTATTTCAAGTCACTGCGCCTGCAGAGGGCTGCGGAGCTGCTTGATGCCGGCGAACTGAGTATCACGGAGATCTCATACAGGATAGGAATCACCGACTCCCACTATTTCAGCAAATGCTTCAAACAGAAGTTCGGCGTCACACCTACGGAATACAGAAACAGATAAGGGAGCTGGAAAGTTTTTGTCCGCTTCGTAGAGCGAGCCGTCAAGACATGGGGCATAGAGCGACTGACAATAATAAAAACTACGAGCCGGAGAATAAAAAATCATCGTCAGTATGCTTGTTTGCGGATAATTATCACTACCTTTGTAAAATACAAACCCAAACGGTTTAATTGCCGTTTGGGGTAGAATCCATCAGAACACCACTGGCAATGGCTCAGCCAGAATAATCCGAACCACTCAAAAAGATTTTCAATATGACATACATTATAATAATGACCACGTCGATTATCGCATATCTGATACTGAGATACGGATTCGGCATGGACGACCCGGAAACTTTCATGAAAAGCATGGGCTTTGGAGTGATAGCAGGAATAGCTCGCTTGGTATACATAAACCACAAACGGGAACAGGAAATCGAAGCCGATGCAGCAACAGAATCTTCAACAGCAACAGCATCATCAACATACAAGACAATGGAACGAACAGACAACAACATGGAAGGCAGCAGGACGGGAACGAAAGACCTGTGCCTGCAACTGCTCGACAAGCAGGGCATAGAGTATGAAGAGGACAACGAGAACAAAGATGAATACTGGATTGAATACAAAGGTGAGCGGATGTACCTGAGAATGAGCTACGAAAGACCGTTCATCACCATCTTCGACACGTTCTGGAGAAAATACCCGGCGGAAAACCTTGAAATGGTATCGACAGTGAGAAAGGCGATAAACATGGCAAACCTGAACTACAACGGGTTCAAGCTACTATACTCCTTCAACGAAGACTCCATGTGGCTACATACAAGCGTATTCATGCTGATGATTCCGGAGATACCAGACGTGGAGATATTTTTCTCTGAAACGCTCGACCAACTGATATTCTCGCACAGGGCATTCGACGAGATGATGTTTGAAGTCATGAGAGAACAAAAGAATGATTAACTATAATTACGCACTATTGTGTGACAGTAAAATACATACCAAGTTATTTTTTCACCGTCACTATTTGGCGATAAACACTTTATATTGTAATTTTGCACCAAATATAAACAAAAGAAACTCTATTTAGATTATGAAAATACTCCTTTTAGGCAGCGGCGGTCGCGAGCATGCACTGGCTTGGAAAATAGCACAGAGCAAGAAAGTGGAAAAACTATTCATCGCTCCGGGCAATGCCGGAACAGCTCTCGTGGGCGAAAACGTGAATATCAAAGCCGACGACTTTGAGGCTCTGAAGAACTTCTGCGTGGACAACGGCGTCAACATGGTGGTGGTAGGACCTGAGGACCCACTGGTGAAGGGTATCTATGATGACTTCAAGAACGACGAACGCACGAAGGACATCCCGGTAATCGGTCCGTCGAAGAAGGGCGCCGTGCTCGAGGGCTCTAAAGACTTTGCAAAGGGATTCATGGAGCGCCACGGCATTCCGACAGCGAAATACAGGACTTTCGACGGAACATCGCTCGAAGAGGGACTGAAATTCCTGGAAACGCTGAAGGCACCATACGTGCTGAAGGCTGACGGACTGTGTGCCGGAAAGGGTGTGCTCATCCTCCCTACCCTGGACGAGGCAAAGAAGGAACTGCGCGAGATGCTCGGCGGCATGTTCGGAAACGCATCGGCACAGGTGGTGATAGAGGAATTCCTGAGCGGTATAGAATGCTCGGTATTCGTGCTCACCGACGGCAAGGACTACAAAATCCTGCCTGAGGCTAAGGACTACAAGCGCATCGGAGAGCATGACACGGGTCTGAACACCGGTGGAATGGGAAGCGTGACACCGGTGCCGTTCGCAACGGAGGAATGGATGAAGAAGGTGGAAGACCGCATCATCAGACCTACCGTGGAGGGACTTGCAGAGGAGAACATCGACTACAAGGGATTCATATTCTTCGGACTCATCAACGTGGAGGGCAACCCTATGGTGATAGAATACAACTGCCGCATGGGTGACCCGGAGACGGAGAGCGTGATGCTGAGGATAAAGAGCGACCTCGTTGACCTGCTCGAAGGTGTTGCCGAGGGAAATATAGCAGAAAAGGAGATTGAATTCGACGAGAGGGCTGCCGTATGCGTAATGCTCGTGAGTGGCGGATACCCAGAGAAATATGCCAAAGGCTACCCTATCAGCGGAGTTGACCAGGTGGAGGGAAGTATCGTGTTCCACTCCGGCACGGCAATGAAAGACGGCGAAGTGGTGACCAACGGCGGACGCGTAATCGCTGTGAGCTCCTACGGAAAGGACAAGGAGGAGGCTCTGCAGAAATCGTTCACTGAGGCAAACAAGATCTGCTTCACTGACAAATACTTCAGAAGAGACATCGGACAGGACTTGTAGGAAACAACTGCTGCTGAATGAAAAAGAGAATACAGAACAGACTGGCAGAGAGCCGCTTCGCCTTTCCGGTGATGATAATTTATGGCATAGCGGTATGGCTGGGGGCGGGCACCGTGGCTGAAGGGGCATACCTTCAGCTGGCGTTCTTCGTGGCTTCCACGCTGCTGATGATGATGCTCAACAACACCAACTCGCTGATAAGGATATACAGCCGCATGGTGTCATGCTCGTTCGTGGCAATGACGTGTGCTGCCACATTCCTGTTCAGCTCGCTGGAGAGCTGCGCCACGGGTATGTGTTTCATACTGTTCTATCTCTCGCTGCTGCGTTCTTACCAAGACAAGAGGGCACCGGGAATAGCGTTCTATTCATTCGCATGCCTGGGAATAGCAAGCCTCTTCTTCGTGCAGATTCTGTATTTCGTGCCGTTCCTGTGGATTCTGATGGCATCAAACATGATGGCGCTGACACACAGGATGTTCTGGGCTACAGTGCTCGGACTGGTGATGCCATACTGGTTTGCTGTGGGCTACTATGTGTTGACCAACCAGTTCGACGCATTCATAGACCACTTCGCAGAACTGGCTCAGTTTGAACCGCTCCTGCAATATGAGGCACTCGACATACACCGCATAGCGACATTCGGACTGGTGGTGCTGCTGGCGGTGATAGGAATAATACACTACATGCGCAACAGTTACTTGGACAAGATACGCACGAGGATGATATTCGAGATGTTCATCACGGTGGACATTCTCTCATTTGTGTTCATCATATTGCAGCCACAGCATTTCGACAATCTGCTGCCGATAATAATAGTCAACACCAGCTGCCTGTTCGCCCACTATGTGGCGCTGACAAGGACCTGGCTCACAAACGTGACTTTCATAGTGATGTGTCTCGCGACATTAGGTTTAACAATATTCAACTTGATGCCATGACGGAATTTCTTGCACAATTCGGATACCTCGGCATGTTCATATCAGCACTACTCGCCGGCAGCGTGCTGCCTTTCAACAGCGAAGTGGTGATAGGAGCACTGAAGGTGATGGGGCTCGACCCATGGATACTGCTCATAGCCGGTACGGTGGGCAACGTGCTCGGCGGACTGTTCAACTACTGGATAGGCACTTTCGGACGCATGGACTGGATAGAGAAATATCTCCACATCAAAGAGGAGAAGATAGAGAGGGCACAGCGTTTCATGGCGGGACGCGGAGCTCTGATGGCGTTCTTCGCCTTCGTGCCCATAATCGGCAGCGCCATAACGGTGGCACTCGGACTGATGCGTGCCAACCTGCCCGTGACGACATTGAGCATGACGGCGGGCAAGTTCATAAGATACGCACTGATAGTATTCGGAATACAACTGTTCCAATAAACTCTAACACGACTGTCTAAAGAATATTCTGACAGCAAACAGAAAATGATTTTCTGACTAACAACATAAATATAACATTTAAAATTAAGATTATGAAACCTACATTAGTTTTGCTCGCTGCCGGTATGGGCAGCAGGTATGGAGGACTGAAACAACTTGACGGACTGGGACCTAACGGAGAGACCATCATGGACTACTCTATATATGATGCCATACAGGCTGGATTCGGTAAGATTGTATTCATTATCCGCAAGGACTTCGAGGAGGACTTCAGAGAGAAGATCCTCAAGAAGTATGAGGGACACATCCCTGCAGAACTCTGCTTCCAGAGCCTCGACGCACTGCCAGAGGGTTTCTCTTGCCCTAAGGACAGAGTGAAACCATGGGGTACTAACCATGCGGTGATGATGGCAAAGGATGTGGTGAAGGAACCTTTCTGCGTTATCAACTGCGACGACTTCTACAACCGCGACTGCTTCATGGTGATTGGCAAATTCCTGAGCGAACTGCCGGAGGGAAGCAAGAACAGATATGCCATGGTGGGATTCCGCGTTGGCAACACCCTGTCGGAGAACGGCACCGTTTCTCGCGGTATCTGCTCTAAAGACGCCGACGGCAACCTCACCACAGTTGTAGAGCGCACAAAGATAATGCGCATCGACGGCAAGGTGAGCTATATGGATGAAGAGGACAAGTGGGTAACAGTAGACGACAACACTCCTGTTTCCATGAACGTATGGGGATTCACTCCTGACTATTTCGAATACAGCGACGAATTCTTCAAGGAGTTCCTCTCAAAACCAGAGAACATGACGAACCTGAAGTCGGAGTTCTTCATCCCACTGATGGTAAACAAGCTTATCAACGAAGGCACAGCGACAGTGAAGGTGCTCGACACCACAAGCAACTGGTTCGGAGTGACTTATCCAGAAGACAGACCTGGCACCGTGGAGCGCATACAGAAGCTCGTCAACGAAGGCGTTTATCCAAAGAAGTTGTTCTAAGATTTCAAGTTGACGAGTTAACAAGTTGACGAATTGACGAGTTGACAAGTTGACAAGTATACGAGTAGACGAGCGGACAAGCAAGTTAACAAGCAAACAAGCCGGCTCATCTACTCGTAAACTAAATATAATTGCCCGATGAACATAAACCTACTTACTGAGGTTGAGGTAGAGAGCCTCAACCGTCTTATCGATGAAGCAAATCATATTGCAATATACACACACCGCAGTCCCGACGGCGATGCCATCGGTTCGACACTCGGTATGGCAAACTATCTGAAACAGAGAGGAAAGGAAGACGTGAAGGTCATCGTGCCCGATATGTTCCCGAACTTTCTGCAGTGGCTGCCGGGCACGATGGACATTCTGAGACACGACAAGAAAAAGGAGGAGGCAGAAGCGGCTACCCGCAATGCTGACCTGCTGCTGTGTCTCGATTTCAACGATGCAAGCAGGACGGCTGAACTGGAACCGCTCATCACGGAGTCTACGGCCCACAAGGTGCTTATCGACCATCATCTGAACCCAACTGTGGATGCCGACGTCAGCGTGTCTCACCCCGAGGCGTGCAGCACATGCGAACTGGTGTTCCGACTGATATGGCAGCTTGGCGGATTTGAGGAGATGGACAAGAATGTGGCAGTGCCGATATACTGCGGAATGATGACCGACACGGGAGGTTTCACATACAACTCCAACCGTCCGGAGATATTCTTCATCATCAGCCAACTGCTCACAAAGGGAATCAACAAAGACAAGATATACCGCAACGTGTTCAACAACTACAGTCTCTGGCGACTGAGACTGATGGGCTACGTGATGTATACCAAACTGAACGTATTCGCAGAATACCATGCCGCTTATTTCACTCTGACAAGGCGCGACCTGAAGCATTTCCATTTCATGAAGGGCGATGCCGAGGGACTCGTGAACATGCCGCTGCAGATAAAGGGAATGAAACTGAGCATCTCGCTGCGCGAAGACACAGAGAAACCTAACACAATTTGGGTGAGCCTGAGGTCGGTAGACGATTTCCCCTGCAACAAGATGGCAGAAAAATACTTCAACGGCGGCGGACATCTCAATGCCTCCGGCGGTCATCTGAACTGCACGATGGACGAAGCTGAGATGCTGGTGAACAAGGCTATCAGAGAATTCCGCTGGTAAGCCACAATGCATTATGACAATGACGCCACGTTAAAGTAACGTAATAAGCCAATGAGAATAATAGGAATTTGAACAAATATTCGTATTTTTGCAAGGATAAATTCCAACGAATAAAAATGACAATGAAGAAAATAGCATACTTCCTGATGGCGCTCGTGGCAGCAGTAACGGTATTCTCAAGCTGCAGCGACGACGAGACATACGCCGACCAGAAGAAGCGCGAGAGAAATGCCATCAACCGCTATATCAGCGAAAGAGGCATCAAGGTGTTGAAAGAAAGTGAGTTTGAAGCCAATGGCTGCGTCACCGACACTGCAAAAAACGAATTCGTTTATCTCGACGACTCCAACGTATACATGCAGATAATACGCAAGGGATGCGGCAATAAGATTGAAAAGGGCGAGACAGCCACTGTGCTCTGTCGCTACGAGGAATACAATTTGCTGACCGACTCCCTGCAGTCAACCAACATGATCGGTTATTACATCTCTGTAGTAGACAAGATGAACGTGCAGAACACGAGCGGCACATTCACAGCCTCTTTCGAAGCCGGCGAGAGTCTGATGTATTCGCTCTATCGCAGCACCTCGGTGCCAAGCGGATGGCTCGTGCCGTTTACCTACATCAACGTGGGCAGACCGGAGAAGGAAGGCGACGAGATTGCCAAGGTAAGACTCATCGTGCCTCACACGCAGGGACACCAATACGCTACGAACGGTGTTTATCCATGCCTGTACAACATCACTTACGAAAGGGGAAGATAAACCTATACAAAACAATAAGGCGGGCGAAAGCTTGCCTTTTTTTTCATCACAGACGATTATAATTAACAAAATATTCACTCACCAATAAAAAGGAATTCAAAGATATGACACTGATAAAGTCTATTTCCGGTATCCGCGGAACGATTGGCGGACAGACAGGCGACACGCTGAATCCGCTGGACATAGTGAAATTCGTGACGGCATACGCCACATTCATCCGCAAGAGCGGAAAATCTGACAGCAACACCATCGTTGTGGGCAGAGACGCGCGCATCAGCGGCGAGATGGTTCGCAGCGTGGTGTGCGGTACATTGATTGGCATGGGCTACGACGTGCTCGACATCGGTTTTGCCACCACTCCTACTACGGAGCTTGCCGTTATAATGTCGAAGGCTGCCGGGGGTATCATCATCACAGCCAGCCACAACCCTCGCCAGTGGAACGCACTGAAACTACTGAACAACGAAGGCGAGTTCCTCACAAAGGCTGACGGCAACGAAGTGCTTGAGATTGCCGAGAAGGAAGACTTCAACTATTGCGACGTTGACCACCTGGGCCACTACAAGAAGGACGACACGTTCAACAAGAAGCATATCGACTCTGTGCTCAACCTCGCTCTCGTAGACAGAGAGGCAATCAGGAACGCACATTTCAAAGTATGCGTAGACACCATCAACTCTGTGGGCGGCATCATACTGCCGAATCTTTTCGAAGCTCTTGGAGTGGAATACAAGATTCTGAACGGCATCCCTGACGGAGATTTCAACCACAATCCTGAACCGCTGGAGAAGAATCTTGGTGGCATCATGGGCGAGATGGCAAAGGGCAGCTACGACATGGGTATCGTGGTGGACCCTGATGTTGACCGTCTGGCTTTCATCTGCGAAGACGGAAAGATGTTCGGCGAGGAATACACTCTCGTGTCTGTTGCCGACTATATCCTGGCTAACACCAAGGGTGGCGGTAACACCGTTTCTAACCTGAGCAGTACAAGAGCCTTAAGAGACGTAACAGAGCGCTACGGCGGCACCTACACTGCTGCTGCCGTGGGTGAAGTGAACGTGACGACAAAGATGAAGGAGGTGGGAGCACTCATCGGTGGCGAAGGCAACGGCGGAGTGATCTATCCTGAGAGCCACTACGGTAGAGACGCTCTCGTGGGTATCGCCCTCTTCCTCTCTTCACTGGCTAAGAAGGGTATGAAGGTGAGCGAACTGCGCAAGTCGTTCCCTAACTATTTCATCGCCAAAAACCGCATCGACCTCACTCCGTCAACCGACGTCGACGCTATCCTCGTGAAAGTGAAGGAGATGTTTGCCGGCGAGAAGGACGTGAAGGTTACCGACATCGACGGTGTGAAGATTGACTTCCCCGACAAGTGGGTTCATCTGCGCAAGAGCAACACCGAACCTATCATCCGTGTCTACAGCGAGGCGCAGACAATGGAAGAGGCTGACGCCATCGGAAAGAAGCTGATGCAGGTGGTGTATGACATGCAGTAAGGCTGAACAATGATGTGCGACATGCAATACAATGATACGCGACATCAAAGAAAATCAAGATAAACAAAACAACGCGATTCGAAGGACAATACCTTGAACCGCGTTGTTTTATATTATCCCCAAATACTCCATTTAACGGTCTAATGACCGTTTGGGATTATACGGATAATGGGAAAAAAACGTGCCCAAGAGGGGCAACACCCGAAGCAAGAAACGTGCCCCATGTGAGAAAGCAGCGTGCCCCATGTGAGAAAGCAGCGTGCCCCATGTGAGAAAGCAGCGTTCCCAATATGGGCAAGCACCGTGCCCAATTTCGAACCATTTCCCCTATGTTTGAGAAGGCAATCTGTAGCCGTCATAGACTAACAGCTTCTTATGCAAGAAAAGTAACCTGCAGCTGCCATATACTAAAAGCTACTTATACAAGAAAAGTAATCTGCATCTCCCCTACGGGGGGAGAACGAGAGGGGGCTGAAGTCAGTGGAAAAGAATACAATACAGATGATAACCATCGCATAATTACACTAGCCCCCACCTAACCTCCCCCGTAGGGGAGGGACGAATAGCAAATCTTACAAAAGCAGTTTATATTGACAGACTGCTATGCTATCACTCTGCCACCAGTTTCTTTCCCTCGCCATACGCCTGGTGGGCAATTCTGTTTATGATATTCTCAGCCATGTCTACGGCGATGCTGCCAAGCGCCTCACACTCCGTGAAGCCCTCACACGCCTTGGAGAGTGTGGCAAAGGAACCACAGAGCAGCGACTCGAAATTGCGTTTGTATTCGCTCACCATCACATCATAGAACTCATCTGAACGGCAGGCGAAGCGCATCAGATCCATCGGCGTGGTCTTGTTGCCGGCAGCTACGAAAGCCTGCAGCTCGCGCTCCAGTTCTTCTTCAACGTAATTGATACGGGAGATGGCGAAGAACACTTCCTGATTGAAAATCCTCGACACATCCTCGATATGCTCCGACATCACCTTCTTAACGTTCTTCGGCTCATATACCGTCATGTCGGAACTGTCGGCAGACTTGCCTTCTATCACTCCGAGAGTGAAATACTTAAAAAAAGTGCGCACCAAAGCGGCGAGCACTTTGTCTTTTCCTATATTCTCCATAATCTGTTATTCAAAAGTCTTGAACTCATATCCTTGTTCCTTGAGCCAGCGCAGCGACTCGGGCAAAGCGTAATGCAGTTTGTCGATGCTCTTGAGCGAATCGTGGAAGGTGATTATCGATCCATTGCGGGCATAGCGCTTCACGTTGGCAACGATATCATCGGCTGTCATCCACTTACTGTAGTCGCGGGTCACGAGATCCCACATCACGATGCGATACTTGCGACCTACCCAGAAATACTGTTCCCAGCGCATCCATCCGTGTGGCGGACGGAAGAGGTGGCTATGTATGAGATCGTTGGCTTTCTGCACATTCTCACTGTAGGAACGCGTGGTATGCTTGAATCCTCCCCAGTGGTTGAAGGTGTGGTTACCCACTTGATGACCAGCCGCCACGATCTGGTCGTACAGCTCAGGATGCTTGCGCACATTGTCGCCCACCATAAAGAAAGTGGCATGGACACCGAACTCAGCGAGAGTCTTCAGAATGAATGGTGTGGCCTCGGGGATAGGACCATCGTCAAACGTGAGGTATACAGCACGCTCATTCTTGTCCATCCTCCATGTCGCTCTGGGATATAGCCAGCGCAACCATATTGCCGGTTGCTCTATAAACATATTTTGTCTTGTTGTTTTCTCGTTAGAGATATGATATGAGAAGACAGTCTATCGCCTGTTTCTGCCCTACTCCACTGTCATCATGGGGTTGTAGGCTGTCATGCGATAGACTGTCTGAAAGTTCATCTTATTCCTGCGGCATCTGTCCGCCTCTTGCTGAATACTGCTGTGCCACACGGTTCAGGATACCGTTGATGCGGCGTGCCTCAGCCGGGTCGAAACTGTTTGCCACCTCAAGTGCCTGGTTCAAGACATAAAGCTGAAGCATGCAGTCGCGCTGCGACATGAGGAAGCGGTCTTGGCTGAGCGAGAGATACCAGTTGGCATACTGCTCCGCGTTCTTCACCACATATCCGAGCATCTGCTTTGCCTTTGCCTTGTTGCCGATCTCGGCGTAGGCGGCGGCATAGTCGAGACCTCCGCTCATGAAGTTCACCGGCACGTTGTATGCCGGCATCATCTTGTCGGCATAGGCGAGCACCTTGGCAGCCTTGTCTTTCTTGCCCTCTATGATGAGATGCAGGGCGAGGGTCGACATCAGCTTGCGGTGGGTGTTACACATGCGCATCACGGTCTCGTCGAGATAGAGTCCTGGTTTGTCGAGGCCACCGAACTTGAATCGCTTCATCACGTTGTAGTATGTCTTCTCCGTGTCGAAGTTCTTAGCGTTGCCCTTGTTTGTGGTAAACGGCGTGATGCGGTTGGCGAGTCCCTCCTGGATGAAGTTGTCGCCGAGGTTCATGTAGTTCTCCTGTCCCACGGTCATCGCCACATAGATAGGACGCACCCAGTTGCTCTGTGCGATGAGCTCGAGCATCATGAGGTCGCTCTTGTAGAGGGCGTTCTTGCCCTTCAGCGAGATTACCATGCGGTCTGGAATGGTGTCGCTCGCCATCATCATGCCGCTCTTGCGCACGGCGTCCTTGTCTATCGTCACATAGAGTGTGTCGGTAGGGATGAAGTGGCTGTCCTTGTCGCGGCTGCGCACCCAGTATTTCAACACGTTCTTGAGTTCAAACGGACTGTCGCCCCACTGTGCCTTTGCCTGCTCCGGATACTCCTTATAGAAGTTGAGCACCTCCTGCTTGGCGTCTGGATGCACCTCGATGTATTCGTTGGTGCCTGAGCAGTAGTCGAGTCTCGGCCATGTGATTGGCAGCGACGGCGAGTCGTATGCCGGGCGCACCATCTGGTCGATATACCAGTCGGTCTGCAGATACGACAGGTTGCAGACGCGGGCATCGGTACGGATTCCCTCGGTGTCCTGGTCATACCAGAGAGGGAAGGTGTCGTTGTCGCCGTTGGTGAAGATGATCGGATTGCCCTTGTCCTGAAGCGACATGAGATAGTTCTGACCGAAATCGCGGCAGGTATATCGTCCGCTGCGGTCGTGGTCGTCCCATGTCTGGCTTGCCATCTGTATCGGCACGAGCAGACAGGCAACCGAGATGACTGCTGCCAATGCAACATTGTCTTTCTTGAATTTCTCTCTTATCAGGTCGATGATTGCTGCCACGCCCATTCCGCACCATATTGCGAAGGCATAGAATGATCCTGCGTAGGCATAGTCGCGCTCACGAGGCTGCATAGGTGTCTGGTTGAGGTAAATCACGATGGCGAGTCCGGTCATGAAGAAGAGGAAGAACACCACCCAGAACTGCTTTGTTCCCTTATCGCCCTTGGCGAGTGCCTGCCAGAAGAGTCCGATAAGACCGAGCAGCAGCGGCAAGCAATAGAACACGTTGTGTCCCTTGTTCTCCTTGAGGTCGTCAGGGAGCTTGCTCTGGTCGCCGAGGCGCAAGTTGTCAAGGAACGGTATTCCTGAAATCCAGTTTCCGTGCTCCAGCTCTCCATTGCCCTGCAAGTCGTTCTGACGACCGGCAAAGTTCCACATGAAGTAGCGCCAGTACATGAAGTTGCACTGATATGAAAGGAAGAAGCGGATGTTTTCGAGCTGTGTAGGCATCTTCACCTGGATAGGCTCTCCGCATCTGTCGTAGTCCACGTTATATCCGTCTACTCCGCCCATCCAGCTCTCGTAGGCATCGGCATGGGATGAGTCGTACATACGTGGGAACACCATGTTCTGGGCATAGTTATACTTGTCTTTGGTGTTCACTATGAAATATGAGTCTTTCTCGTCCTTGCTTGCTTTCTCCTTACGCTGGTACACCGGTTCTCCGATGGTCTTCGAAGGAATGCAATACTGTCCGTCTTCGTCGAATTTCACCTGTGAGGTGTATGCCTGTCCGTAGAACAGCGGACGGTCGCCATACTGGTCGCGGCTGAGATAGCTGCCAAGAGTGAAGATATCCTCCGGAGAGTTCTGGTCCATCGGCGGATTGGCGGTAGAACGGATCACGATTACGGCGTATGTGGAATATCCTATCATCAGCATCAGCATGGAGAGCAGCATGGTGTTCTTCATACGGGCGGTGATAAGGTATTTTCCGTCTTTCTTGTATTTCAGGGCGAGATACAATATTGTCAGCACCACGACTCCGATTACCACTGCCGACCATCCGAATCCATAGAACGGAATACCGAGCAGGCCAACGGAGAGCACGAACGAGAGGTTGCCTCTCAAGCCGTTGTTGCCGTTGAAACTCTCGTAGATAGCCCACACCACGGTGGCCACGAGCAGCATGATGTATATTATCACTCCTGTATTAAAGCTGAAGCCGAGGGTGTTGACGAAGAAGAGCTCGAACCATCCGCCCACCTTGATAATGCCTGGCACTACTCCATAGAGTATCGCCGCAACGATGATGAACGAGATGAAGAGCGCCACGAGAGAGCCCTTGCCGTTGGCATTCGGGAATTTACGATAGTAATATACGAGCACGATTGCCGGCACACAGAGCAGGTTGAGCAGGTGGACACCGATGCTCAATCCCGTCATATACATGATGAGCACGAGCCAGCGGTCGCTATGGGGCTCGTCGGCATGGTCTTCCCACTTCAGTATGAGCCAGAACACCACTGCGGTGAAGGCTGATGAATAGGCGTAGACCTCGCCCTCGACGGCGCTGAACCAGAAGGTGTCGCTGAACGTGTATATCAGCGCACCCACCATTCCGCTCGCCTCGATGGCGATGAGCTTTGACTTGGTGAGGTCTTCCCATCCGTTGAGGAGCAACTTACGCGTCAGATGCGTGATGGTCCAGAAGAGGAACAGGATACACGTGGCACTGAGCAGGGCGCTCATTGTGTTGACCATCCTCGCCACCTGCGACGGGTCGCTGGCAAAATGGGAGAAGAGGTTGGCGGTGAGCATGAAGAACGGTGCGCCAGGCGGGTGACCGACCTCCAGTTTGTAACCTGTTGTAATAAACTCCGGACAGTCCCAGAAACTGGCTGTCGGCTCGATAGTGCTGCAATATACAAAGGCCGCAATAAGGAAGGCGAGCCATCCGAGTATATTGTCAACTAATCTAAATTGTTTCATCAAGTTAAATTGTTGTTAATGTTTTATGCCAATAATAGATTTGCAAATGTTCCACAAATGATTTGCAAAAATACTAAATTTAAAGCGAGCAGACTCACATTTTTTATATTTTAACTGATAAAGCCATAAATATGCCCCCAACAAAGGGGCACCCCGTTCTGGAATCATCAATTCCCGAACGTCTTCCACTCCGGCAATTCCGGAACGGGAGCCTCAACGCATATAGGCTGCTTGGAGACAGGATGCACAAACTCCACCCTGCGGGCGAGCAGCGAGATGCTGCCATCGGGATTGCTGCGTTTGGCACCATACTTCAGGTCGCCCTTGATAGGACAGCCGATGCTGGCGAGCTGACAGCGTATCTGATGGTGACGGCCGGTGAGGAGCTTCACTTCGATGAGGGTGTAGTTGTCTGTCGCACCGATCACCTTGTATTTCAGTATCGCCTTCTTGGCACCGGGTTTCTCGCGGTCGTAGCTATAGCTCTTGTTCTGCTTCTCGTTTCTCACGAGCCAGCTCTCTATCGTTCCTTCCTCGTGGGGCGGACGGTTCTTGGTGAGCGCCCAATATGTCTTGTGCACGTCGCCCGTACGGAACATGTCATTGAGCCGCGACAGGGCTTTCGACGTGCGCGCAAAGACCACAAGTCCGCTCACAGGACGGTCTAAGCGGTGTACCACGCCGAGAAACACGTTGCCGGGCTTGGCATACGCCTCCTTGATATACTCTTTCACGGTGTCGGAGAGCGGCTTGTCGCCGGTCTTGTCGCCCTGCACAATCTCTCCGCTGCGCTTGTTGACGATGATGATATGGTTGTCTTCGTAAACTACGTTCATGCCTGATGGATAAAAAAACTTCAAAAAAAAAAGCTCACCCCTACCCCTCCGGAATGAAGGCACAGTGGACGAGCTTCTCTAAACCATAAGATATGTATCTGAATTACATGTTCATTCCGCCGTCAATCTGGATAACCTGACCGCTGACATAGCTTGACATGTCTGAAGCCAGGAAGAGGCATACGTTGGCGATGTCTTCTGTCTGACCGCCACGGCGCAATGGAATCTTCTTCATCCAGTCCTTGCGGATATCCTCTGGCAACTGGGCTGTCATAGCTGTCTCGATGAAGCCTGGAGCAACGGCGTTGGCACGGATGCCCTTAGGTCCGAGCTCCTGGGCGATACTCTTGGCGAGAGCAATCATACCTGCCTTTGAAGCGGCATAGTTGCACTGGCCTGCATTGCCGTGGACACCCACTACAGAAGCCATGTTGATGATTGAACCACCGCGCTGGCGCAACATGATTGGAGAGCAAGCGTGGATGAAATTGAAGGCTGACTTCAGGTTGACGTTCAGCACAGCGTCCCACTGAGCCTCTGTCATGCGCAGCATAAGTCCGTCTTTTGTAATTCCGGCGTTGTTCACGAGGATGTCGATAGAACCGAAGTCGGCATGGATCTGCTTCACGGTCTTCTCTGTCTCGGCAAAGTCGGCAGCGTTGCCGGCATAAGCGCGGCAGGTCACTCCGAGTGCCTCGATTTCCTTGCGTGTGGCCTCAAGGCCTGCTGCCATATCGTCGTTGAGCACGAGGTCTGTGAATGCGATGTTTGCACCCTCCTGGGCGAATTTCATTGCGACAGCCTTACCGATGCCGCGTGCCGCACCCGTTACGAGTGCTGTCTTACCTGTTAATAATCCCATTTTCGTTGTATTTATATTTATAATATGTATATACTGTATTTCTATCTACCCGTCACCGCCCTTCGGATTCTGATCGCGGAGAAGGATGAAGCAGTCTGATGCTTCAATCCTGACGCGCACTGTCTGAATTCTTGTTCGTTATCTTGCCCAGCGCGCCGTATACCACCTTGGCGACAAGCGGTTTGCTCGCCTCAGGAGTGATGCCATGACCCAGACGGCCACAGATATAGGGCACTTCCAGTCCCTTGATGCAATAGTGGGTGATGTCGGCTACGAGTTCCACGTTGTCGATGTCGAACTCTCCTTCGCGCTTGCCGTCGGTATACACCTTGCGGAAGAGTTCTATCTCATCCTCGTCGAAATGCTTCCTCACCTTCTCCACCATCCAGATGTTGCGAAAGAAGGCGGCTCTCAGATTACCGTTTCTCACCACAGTTTCCTTTATCATGCTCAGATGGGTGTATATCAGTTCGATGATCTTGTCCTGAGGCCTGACATTCCTCGCCGCCACCTCGTCAAGCTTGTCCGACAAGCGCTCCAGCTCTCCCTCTATCACTGCATAATAGATGTCTTCCTTGCTGCTGAAATAGGTATACAGCGTGCGGCGCCCCTTGCCTGAAGCCTGGGCGATATCGTTCATAGTGGTGTTTTCGAGTCCGTTGCGGGCAAACAACTGTCTTGCCACATCAACCAACTTCTGTCGGGTCTTTGATATTGACATGATAATATGATAAGTGTTCCGTGTATGTTCCACCGGCCATGGCGCTCAGACACACACCGATTGTACCCTCGATGCACATCCCGTCTTCTTGCACACGGCCATTAACATGTGCAAAAGTATTTATTTCTATGGAAATTGCAAAATAAATAACCATTTATGTTCTGTTTTTACATCTTTTTTAACCCCAACAGTCTGTTTACGACCTGTCGCCACCTTTATTAGCCACATAAACCTCCGGTCGGAAACTGGATATCCACAAAGCATTCACCACGAGCATTCACCCCTGACAAATTAAACGTCCCAATGACTGTTTTTGAGTGTTATAAAGATGAATGTCCTCTTCTCATCCTGCCACAGACACCCTGCACACCTTATTATATATTGCCCTTCCGGCACGAATCCGGAATATCCACTACCGACCTATAGACAACAATCTGACAAACCCAAATGTCCATATATTACGGACCCATATAAGCCATTCCGCCGCAAACTCTCCGCCGCATCCATCACGTTCGTACCAAACATTCTGAACGGGAACGCTATCATATTGCGGCAATCCCTTCACCGCACACATCAAAACGTCCCAAATACCGATTCGAATCAACAAATACGACATTATTCCATTGATGCAAGTCAATATTACACCAAATACTAAAGATTTCCGCTGAAAAGTTTTGCAGTTTCCCGAAAATTTCATACCTTTGCACATGCAATCAAGAAATGCACAAATAATTAACATCGCGGAGTGGAGCAGTTGGTAGCTCGCCAGGCTCATAACCTGGAGGTCGCATGTTCGAGTCCTGCCTCCGCAACTCATAACGACATAACAAGTTCTTAAGCAACGAGTTATGTCGTTTTTTTGGTTTTAGGGTGCGACAAAACCGCGACAAGATAGGGCGGCTGTTGTTAGGGGTACCAGAAATTTCATTGAAGTCTATCAAAAATCAATAAATCATGAGGCTTTTAACGAAAAATGTCAGAAAAAGTAGTTACGAAACGAAAAAGATGAGTACCTTTGCAAAAGATGGTATATAGTAATGGCGATTATTGTTGGTTGACTACGAGTTCCAACACCTCTAAGGAACAACATTATTGCTTATCAACGAAGTAAGTATCAAACCACTTTTTATTATTAAGGGACAAAAAGGATTATGAAGGTATTTTACAGATTATCCGACTGGTATTTCTCAAGTAGGGCGCTACCCTATTGGTGTGTACTGTTTTTAGACTGCCTCACGGTGTTCTTCTCGAGCTACGTGGGCAGCTATCTGGAATTTGGAGGAGACGGTTTTGCACAGAATTTCTGGCAGCTCACGGCAGGCAACCTTATTTGCGTGCTGATATTCGGCGTGTGCTTCCGCCTGTTCCACACCTACACCGGAATATTGCGCTATTCGTCGCTCATCGACCTTGAGCGGGTGGGCAAGGCGGCGTTTGTCGGTTCCTGTCTGTCGTATCTGGTGAGCATCGTGATGAACGAGGTCGGGACAGACGGCGTGATAATGCATCAGTCGCTGCGCGGAAATCTCATGATGTTTATTTGCTCCGCCATGCTGATGTGGGTGGAGAGGATGATGGTGCGTGCCATGTTCGACGGATTCATGGCTGACAAGGCTCAGCCGGTGGCGATATACGGTACGAAGAGCGGCGGAGTGAGCCTCGCCAACAGTATTCAGTCTACGAGAGAGAAGAAATACATGCTACAGGCTTTCATCAGCGACGGACCGGAAATGCGCAATGCGTATATCATGGGCAAGAGGGTGTATCTGAACAAGAAGGGTATCGCCCAGCAGATGAGGCACCTGCCCGTGAAGGTGCTGCTCGTGTCGCCGCTGAAGACTGAGAAGTTCCGCGACAACCAGGCGATGGTGGACGAGTTTGTGCAGGCTGGCATAAAGATAATGATGATGCCTGCCGCCGAGGAATGGGACGGCAAATCGAAACTGACCTACAACCAGCTGCGCGAGATTGAGATTGAAGACCTGCTTCCGCGCGAAAAGATAGAGGTGGACATGAACGCCATCGGAGAGATGCTCAAGGGAAAGAGGGTGCTCATCACCGGCGCTGCCGGATCCATCGGATCGGAGATGGTGAAACAGGTGGCTATATACAAGCCTGCGGAGATGACACTCATCGACCAGGCGGAGACGCCGATGCACGACGTGAGACTGATTATGAAAGACCAGTTTGCCGACGTGAAGAACCAGACCATCGTGGGCAGCATCACCGACAAGCCTTTCATGGAGAAGATATTCGAGGTGCACCGTCCGGAATACGTGTTCCATGCCGCTGCCTACAAGCATGTGCCGATGATGGAGGACAATCCTGCCATGGCGGTGCGCAACAACGTGAACGGCACCCGCATCATAGCCGACCTTGCCGTGAAATACGGCACGAAGAAGTTTGTGATGATATCAACAGACAAGGCGGTGAACCCAACGAACGTGATGGGTTGCTCGAAGCGAATATGCGAGATATACTGCCAGTCGCTGAACCAGGCTATCGTTGACGGCAGGGTGAAGGGAGTGACACAGTTTGTGACCACACGCTTCGGCAACGTGCTCGGTTCCAACGGTTCGGTGATTCCTATCTTCAAGAAACTGATACGCAAGGGCGGTCCGCTGACTATCACGCATCCAGACATCATCCGCTATTTCATGCTCATCCCAGAGGCATGCAAACTGGTGCTCGAAGCGGGAACGATGGGCAAGGGCGGCGAGATATTCGTCTTCGACATGGGCAAACCGGTGAAGATAGTAGACCTGGCGAAGCGTATGATATCGCTGTCGGGAGCCAAGAACATAGAGATAAAGTTCTCCGGACTGCGTGAGGGCGAAAAGCTGTATGAGGAGCTGCTTTCCACCAAGGAGAACACCATACCGACGAACAACCCCAAGATCATGGTGGCAAAGGTGCGTGAGTATGACTATGAGGAGGCGAAGAAGAACGAGGACGAACTACTCAGGATTTCATACACCCACGACGACATGGCGATAGTGAAGAAGATGAAGGAGATTGTGCCGGAATACAAGTCGCAAGTAAGCAAATACGAGGTGTTGGACAAAAAATTACCCCCAATAGCCTAATGCACGGCAGAAGCCGAGCACTAGGTTCTGAAAAGAATAACGGGCAAGTGCTACCTCTGACGATATGTTAATCGTGTAAGAGGTAGCACTTGCCCGTTTTGGGTTTATTTGCGGTGTGGCAGGCTGGCGGTCACTCCCTGAAAAAGATATTCCAGAGAAACAGGGCATTGCCGATGATATAGCGGCGCCACATGCGCTTAGGCTCCTTGAGGAGACGGTAGAGCCATTCCAGTCCGTGACGCTGCCACCACATCGGTGCACGCTCCACGGTGCCGGCGAAGAAGTCGAACACGGCTCCGATAGTGCCCACATGACAGTGGATATCCAGTTGCTGCCAATGAGAGTAGGTCCATTTCTCCTGCTTGGGTGCCGTCATTCCAATCCACAGCAGGTCGGGGTCGGCGGCATTGACAGCCTCAACGATGGCACGGTTGTCGTCGGCAGAGAACTCCGGTTTGTATGGCGGTGAATACGTCACCACCCTGAGATGAGGATACACCTCGGCGGCACGTTCCACTATCAGATCGAGCACACGCTGCGAACTGCCCATAAACATCACGGTCTTCTTCGCCTCCGTGGCAGCGCAGGCATCGTCAGCCAATCCCTCTCCTGCCCCATGACACATGGCACTGAGCTCCTCCAAGCGGTTCATCTCAAACACGAAGAGGTCCCATCCGGCGATACGCTCCCTGGGCTGCGACTTCGCCTTTATCCATCGGCAAGCCTTCACCACGCTCACTCCGTCGGGAATGAGCACATCGCCGTGCGTAAGTGCCTCGGCAAAGAGGGAATCCTTTCGCGCCGTGTTATACGAATGGGCGTTGATGGTATTGATAAGCAGTTTTCCCTCAGGCAGCGTTTCGAGTTGCGCCCTGCTGCAGAGGATATCCAGGTTTTTAAGTTTGAATGTCATTTTGATTTATTTCCAATATGAAATTATAATAGCTCTGCGGATTTTTCTGTGCCTCCTCCGCTTTTCTGTAGTTGAGTTTATGTATTGCCACATGGTCTACCAGTTCCTGCCACGCCTCCTGACTATAAGTGCGGGAGAGGGCGTCACCGAGAAAGAAACTGTATCGGCTGTTCAGTTTGGGCATCTCACGTTCCATCTCCGGGAATGCCTTCAGGGCACAACTGATGAACAAGTGCATCATATAATAATCGATAGTGCAGTCATAATCACGCCAATATGCGGTGAGCATATCATAGACAGAGGTAAGGACAACGTTGTCTGGCGTGGCGGCAATAAACCAATTGGACAATCCGCTTGGATATCGGTCGCCCTTACGGTAATATCTGAACACGGCAAACCGGCTGTTTTCCACCTCAGTCCACTGTTTCTGCAACTGCTGATTGCCAAAACCCGTACACAACACGGAGGCATCCATCCAGACGCCGCCATATCGCTTCAAGACCGCCACGCGCAACACGTCGCTGAACAAGGCAGCCGGAATCATCCCCCTCGCATATTTCTCCTCCACCCATTCGGGCAGTTCCACCCATTGGCGGTAGTTGTCAAGAGTGAGAATCCGATGTTCATAGCAGGGGAAGCATTTCCGCTGTGATGCTATGCAAGATCTCACGAGGCGAGGCGCCAGTTCCAGTCCCTGAAGCCAAGCAGTCCAGATAATGGGTGGCACATTGCCCACGGCTTCATCATTGCGATGCTGCCTGTCTGGGCTGTTTCTGAGCAAGTGACCATATCTGTCAATCAGCTTCTGTTCTGCCTTTTCCTGCACGACATAATACACGGTCTTCAGCGAACGCCGTTCTTTGATGCAACGAAAAGCGGCAGCAATGATGGGCTTTGTCAATCCCATCCTGTAATACTCCCACAAAAGTTTCAGTCCGCCGAATTCGCAGAATCGAATCCAGGCTCGCTTAAAATCCAGACTATTCTTACACATTATTCTATTGACGACTACCCCGACAACAGCCGCTATTTCTCATTCAGTTTTTCATACCACTTCACCATCGTCTTAGCCTTCTCTTCCCAAGACAGTTCAATCTGTCTCTGCCTGCAGTTTGCTGACAGTTTTTTAAGCAACCCCCTGTCACGCTCCAGTTCGTTGAGGATGCGGGCGAAATCGCCGACGGATTGTGCAGGATTGGATAGAGGAATCTTTCTGCCGACATTGGAGTCAATAACAGTCGCCATACCACAAGTATCAAAACACAATACTGGCAAATGATTGCTCACAGCTTCCAATACTACTGTAGAAGTGTCTTCGCTAACACTAGTAAAAAAGAAAAGTTGAGCATTACGCATAGCATTATTCACGACATTGTTTGGCTGATTGCCATGCCATACAACTTTTTCTTTAATGCCAATAGAATCTGCAAGTTTTTTTGCTGCAGCTATCTGTTTATCAGAACCACCACCATAAATGTCTAATATAATATTTGGATTATTTGCTATAGCAACTGCCCTTAATGCCAACGGCAACTGTTTACGGAAATCAAATTTGCCAACCCACACCACATGAAACTCATGGCCATCAAATCTATCCAAAGAGACATCATCCGACAAGAAGCAACCTGTTTCTGGAATAATTACAGACTCCAAACCTTTATATCTTTTGATTGCGCGATAAGAATCCGGGATAGAACTTACTATAAGTTTTGCTGTTTTGAAAGCTTCATCCACACGCTTTTCGTGTTTCAACTGCCATATATTCAAGAAGTTCTTTAATCTATTAAATAGATTCATTTTCAAATCTGCACCTTGCAGATATGCTAATGGAAATTGTTTAAGACCTCCTACCGGTCCCCAGACTAAGGGCAATTCATTTTCCCTCGACAGTTTCCAGAGATATCCCGGCTCACGGAATCCAATCATATTCAGCTGATGCAGTATGTCTATATGTTCTTTCTGGCAGATATCCTTAGCCAAGAGATACGTCTTCCACTGCCATTCCCTGTAGTACTTATAAAAGCGCCAGTCGCCCTGATTCCAGCACATCTTGCGGATTTCCTCCGACACGGGGTTATAATAGAAATGCATGTTCCCGCCTTGCTCCAGGGTCGGCACCACGGTCTCTATCTTCTCGCGAAACTCCCCTTCGGTAATGATATGCAGTTCGCAGAACTTGGCGAGATTGCTCACCCAGTTCCATGCCATCCCCGGTTCGCTGCCCATTCCCGGGGAGCAGGCGTATGCGTTGATTAGAATTTTCATATAGAAATAATATTAGCCCAGAAGAACAGTTTCATACAAATTCTCCACACTCTCATTCACTCTCTCCGGTGCAAACACTCTCTCGCCAAAGGCTTTAGAATATACCGCCATATCCATTCTGAGTTGCGGCGACTCTATAAGACGCTTCAGCTGGCAAGCCAACACATCAGCATCATCAAATGGGAAAGTCAGGCAGTTTCTGCCCTCCTCTATCACATCGGGCAGACCGCCAACAGGAGTAGTAACCACAGCTACGCCTCTTGCCCATGCCTCCAGCACGACCATGGGAAATCCCTCATTGCGCGAGCACATGCAATAGATGCTCGCTCTGTTCCAAACGTCCTCCTTTTGCTTGCCTGTTATATAGCCAGTAAAGGTAACACTATCATCCAGACCCATATCATGAGCCATGGTCTGAAAGCGCTCCACTTCACCATTACCCATGATGGTAAGATGCCAGTCTGGGAAATCCGTTTTCAGATTCTTCCATGCTTTCAGGAGCAAATCAGGATGCTTGTTGTCATTGAGGAAAGCTGCCATGATGATACTTTTCTCCTTGATAGAATAATCCACGGCTGGAGCCGGCGCACAAGCATTGTATATCACGGCGGTCTTTGTCTTCACCGTAGGAAACCAGTCTGCAAAACACTTTTGCCACTTCTTCGCCAGGAGTACCACACGGTCAGCTCTGTTCAGGCACCATATAAACAATTTGTTCTTAGTATGGTTTTCCAGTTGGTTGCCCATGTGAACATGCATGATAATCTTCTTTCTGCCAAGTAATGCCAGCAAGAGCACCGGCATTTGAATAATCAGACAAATCCTGTCGGGCACGGTATGGAAATGAACGATGTCGTATCCCCATATCGAGAACAGCGCCTTGGCGTATGCCTTCAGCGCATACCATAGCTTCACGCCATAGCTGCGCTGAATCTGAGTGCCTAACCATCCGCAATGGTATTTCTTCCAGAAGGGCATTCCCTTCATCAGTCTGACGACACTCGCCACGCCTCCCCCACTCTGCTCAGCAGAGCCAACCATCAAGACTTTAGTCATTTGGTGTTCTCCGCTTGTTCACTTGCTGTTGCAGCCGTCTGGCGTTGCCTTTCAATCATCATATTTCTGTTGGCATTCAGACAGAGAGCAAGGAGCATGCAATATCCCATACCCTTACCAGAGAGCCATGACGAGTCAGCCGTCTGCTCGATGGCGAGACAACAAACGGTAATCATCGCCACGCGATAATAGCGCATATCTTGAATAACATTTATCTCCTTGAACCTTCGTTTCCAGAACCACAAGAAGAAGAAAACTCCGACGATTCCAAACTGTGCCAAAGAAGGATAATATGAATCACAAATAAAACAGCCAGAGCCCAAAGACGCATCACTCATTCCCCAAATACCATTCAAATTATATTTATAATATAAAGGAGAATAAAATTTCCATGCGCCATTGCATGCGAACGTACCCATACCAGGACCAAAAGGTATGTAATCCGAAAGAATTTTGAGAGATGTTTTGTATGTCATTGGTCTTGCCATACCTTCATTGCTCAATCCCGTTACATAATAAGCATCAAAACGTGTCCATGTCACAGTCAAGACAATTGTTACTATTACTGTGCAATAAAGAATCGTTTTGGGAGACCTGAAATTAAGACGCTTTTTCAAGAAGTAGATAAAGGCGATAAAGCAGACCACCTCACCCATAAACTTGAACTTAGGAGCTATCATTCCTATCAAGACCAGCAATAACGCAATATTGCGGTTGAGCTTTGTCTGCTTTGTCAACAGATACCATGACATACCCGTGCAAATAGCCAACTGGCCAAGGACCGGGAACTCTGCACTTCTATTTTCAATAGAGTCCGGATGATAGATTATCCATGACGCCAATGTCAAGACCATCGTCGCCAGCATCCATTTTTTCTGTTTCTTCGAGAATTGAGGATTCAGAATCCAAGTACAGAAAATAATGGTATACGGACGGACCTCCTGCATCAAGTCAAGCAAAATGCCTCCCAAGACATTGGCTCCCCAGAACAATGAATATACAAAATAGAAAGCTATAATGCTCAGGCACACAAGATATTCTTTTAATGGTCTCCTATTTATATAGCGTTTCCTATACATCAGCAATGTAAACAAGAATAAGATGATAGTCATCATCTCGTCGATGCTGGAGAAGCCAGGCAAATCATTGTATGCTATACATGTAGGGAAATATATTATCCAATATAGCGTGAAAAAACGTGCGATACCTTTCATATACAAGTTTTATTTCCAATATATTAAAAAGAAGTCATGCTTAGGAACCTGCTGTTCAACAGGCGGCAATTTCATATAGTTGCCATATTCACATTTCAAATATCCGTCAGCATTTTTTACAGCCATAAACTGTTTTCCCTCAAAAGACAAACATTGATACTCAGACCAGACAGAACGGTCCATAATAGCATCACTTGCCACATCACAAATCAAGCCAACATACTTTGAGTTCGGTTTCTTATGAAGCATACTTCTATTGATATCTCTCAAAGTTAATTCATGAAGAGAAAATGGTAAAGATATGAGCTTAAGAAAGCAAACAGGAATTTTCTTCCACCATGTTTTTACGATTGACAATTCTCTACTTTTTGCTTTTCTTATCAACCAACTCCATTTATAGCTCTTGACATATTTAACACTATCCTCATAAGTGTCACACAAGTCATCAATAGGAAACACATCTATGCTGACACCAAGATTTTTCGTATTCCCTCCTTCTATGACAAGGGTTCTTGTGTCCTCCACCTTGCCAAAGCCAATATGGACATCTTTGTCCAACCGACATTCTGTAAATCTGTACACATCATCCTTATACTCACGCATAAACCTTTCATATTCCGGACGTAGCATTGCGATATCAATATCGTCATCCCATGGTATGTACCCGCCATGACGCACTGCGCCCAACAATGTGCCGTATGCCAGTGTGTATTTTATGTCATGCTTGATACAGAAATCATGTACATTCTGCAAAATATCCATTTGGATTGTTCGCAGTTCTTCTATTTTAATTTCTTTCATTTATTCTTATTCAAGAATTGTTCAACTTCTTTCAACTCCTCAGGCGTGTCTATTTCATATATCCCGTCAATACCACACACATGGATATCCAAATCCGGATATATGTCCAACACCATATTGTCCCAATAGAGGTTTGTATAATCATCTGAAGCATATACTTTTTCCATATGACTGATGATTTTCTTACAGTCATTGGCACTCCAGAAAGAGATGCCACTCATCAAATAACCAGAACCGTCACCAATATTGATATTCACAAGATGATTGTTCTCGTCCACTTCCAAGCCCCATTCATTCTCATACGCTTTTTTTCGGGCGAAATAAGTTGATTGTCCGATTTCTCCCAGCAATACATTCTTTTCCATAAACACATCTCCCTCCAGGATGTAAGTATCATGGAAACGATCTCTTACGATATAAAGCGAATTGATATTGTTGCAGGTGTCATATCTGTCATTGAAAATAATATCCACACCATATTTGTCTTTCAAATATTCCAACGCTTCCGCTTTATAGCCGGAAATCAAGGTTATGTCATCAATACCTTTCTCCTTCAAGAACTGAATCTGGCGCTCTACCATTGGAACGCCATTGACTGCAACCAAGCATTTAGGACGGTCATCGGTAAAAGGTCGCAAACGAGTACCCATACCTGCCGCCAATATTATAGCATTCATATCTAATTGTTTTTCCTTCGTGAAACCAATGTTGCAACAGCCACACCTGTCACTACCAATATTGAACCGATGATAATGTTCAACGACAAACTACCGCCTACTATAACGAATGTGAACACCACAGCCCAAAACGAATAAGTGACATTCAAACAAAGAGCCTTTGCCGCACCTATAAGATCGATAGCCGTATACCAGCAGAAGAATGAAACCATACCTATCAAGGCTGTAAAAAACAAAATAAGCCAACAAGCAGTATCTGCAAACACAGCCATCGTGCCAGCTACCAGATTATCATACCCTCCTACCATAACCGGAGCTACTATCAAGACATAAGCGATGCCCGAGGTCAGTTCTCGTATAAGCAAAGCCATCTGTGGATTCACATTCCCCGTCTTCATGCCATATCCACAAACCACACCTTCTGTAGCCCAGCCTATAGCAGCGATGGCTGCCAGCATAATACCTCCTATGACATTCACATCAGTCTCATCGACTGGTGTATAGCCGATATAGATAATACCCAAAATGCAGATCAACAGACCAAGCCAACCTCTAAGGCGGACCTTTTCCTTCAATATCACCATAGCCATCGCCGAACCTAACAGGGGATAACAAGCCGTTACCGTTGCCGTCAACGCTGCGCCTCCCTTTGCAATGGCAAGCATGTAGAAGGTCATGGCAAGCGGACCGCCGAACAAAGCGCCTAAGGCGCAATACAAGCCATCCTTAGACTTGAATGCCGGCCACAATTCTTTCAAGCGTCCCTTGAAGCCCATTATTATAACCATCCATAATGCAGCAAAAGCATCATGCAGCATACTGCAAATAAACGTACCACCGATAACAAGCACAGGATTCTCCACAAAAGGAGCCATTGCCATAGCAACACCTATCAGTACAGTGTCCAGTCCCCATGTCATTCCAGACAGGATTCCCGTAGTATAACCTTTGCGCAAAAGTGCGGAAGTATTTGCTTTCATTATAATTCTATTTTTTTCAAGTTATCTATAGCACGTGTATATCTATCCACGCCATACGTTCCAAAGTCGTCACCTTGTGCCTCCTTTATGACAGTCCATAAAGCCCACAACCAGTCCATCAATATCTGATAAACAAAGATTTTCTTTCTTGCGTTTTCCGGTTCTTTGCCATTGAAATAATGACTGAGGAAATAATCCTGATTCTCCTCCGAAAAGTTGTTTTCCAAGAATAATGCAGCAATATCCCACATCGGATCATTCATACCGGAATACTCCCAATCGATGAGATATATGGTCCCGTCTTCAGCCTTCAGAAAATTCTCTGCAACCAAGTCATTATGACACGGTTTGATGGAGACTCCCAACTTATTGAGATAATCTTCGAGTCTTAGCACCTTTTCTCTATGGTCTTCATAACCTTCATACATTGTGCCGTTACACTCCTCTAAAAGCCTCTCATAATTACGTATTTCGTTGAAAACATTAAACTCATTTCCAAAACGCACATGCGAATGGTGTAATGTCTGGAATATTTTGACGATTTTCTTCATGGATGAAGGCCGTTGGATAGTCGCTCCATTCAAGGTCTCTGCATTCTTAACGAAATCCGCAAGCTTGATACCGGTCTTTGCATTGAAATATCTGATAGGCGGATTTATGCCCATTTTGCAAGCCTGCCTGGAGTTCTGCTCCTCGTTGCTACGTACGACCATTCCCTCTGAACCATTTCCCGGCACACGCAACACATATTCCAGTTTCCCTTTGGTCACCTTGAAGTTCTTGTTCGACATTCCGCCAATCTGCATTATGCTGACTTCTTTTTCTATATGTTCATTGGGGAATATAGCATTCAGATATGATATCAGATTATCATAATCAAACGGGTCTTCCTTGCGCCTGAGTTTAGGATATATATAGTTGCAGAGCTTGTTGAAATCATCCTCACAATCCACATCTCCCCATATAAGGTTAGTAAAACGTATGTATGGCCGATCCAACACATCCGTAGAATCCAACAGGAGATACTCATAATTCAAATATGGATTATTGCTATGGTTCCATTTCTGCATCATCCTGTCAAATGTCGGCTTTGAAATCTTCACGATGCCCAGCATCTCTCCCTCAAAGTTACATATCTGATGACGGTCTTTGCTTATTTTGGCAACATATCCTTTTCGTGTCTCAACAAATGCTTCATCGCCACTTCCTGACTCCTCTGTAATGGCAAAACAATTATCGTTGGCCGTTTCTGTCAGAGCCTTCAAGACTTTATATTCATAGAAGGTATCCCCCTCGACCAACAGAAAATCATCATCAATGAAAGGTGCGGCTACAGCCAACGAGCCCATTGAAGAAGTGAATTTATAATCTGCATTCAATACAAGGTGAACGCGTTCTGAAGCATATTTATGATACAATTCCGCTTTATCTCCAACCACAAGATATATGTTGGAATAATCAAGCGCAGTCAATGCTTCTATAATCCTATCCATCAGGCAGATATTCTCACAATATGGTTTCAACGGATAGGGAATATCTGTTCCTTTGTCTTTTCTTGCAGACAGGATAACAGCTGTTTTCATCATATTCCGAAATAAAGTGACATAGTGAAAAATGATTTGTTCTTATATGGATTCAGTATGTAGCCGGCACTTACCGGCAGGTGAAACTTCCCGAACTTGAATGCCGTGCTATACTTAGCATTAATGTTCACCACATTGAATCCGCTTTGATATTCGGTGTAGAAACTCTTATTCAGGTTTGCACCTACACAAAGTGACATACTATTGTTGTCGTTAAACGAGTGGGCGTAGCCCACCTCGGCATACGCTGAGTACATCTGTTTACCATCTTCGTTTTTATCTGCACCGAAAACATAGGTTGAAACCGTCACCCACAAAGGTATCTTTTTACCATTCCATGAAGCATACGCTTCAACCCAATGGCCGGTATTGCGGTTGCTGAGTTTGAAATACCCATCCTTTTCACCTACTGCTGAAGGATAATAATAGTCAGAAACTCCTAAAGAGAATTCGTTTGCCGTATACGAAACCCCTAAATCAACTTCCTGATGACTGCCGTTTACAGCATATCCTCCCATGGCAAAAGCATTAAAGCCTTTATAGCAATAACCTATCATCGGGAACACTGTCGGGGCTGTGCCATATTCTATACCTCGCCACATATACTTGGTCGTCAACTCTAATGAGGCAGAAAAAGGAGAAACTACCTTTGTGCTATCATTTGCCGACATGACATATGCATATGCCAACAAGCAGACAATCAAAATACAAAACTTATTCATCAGCTAAAACGGATTTATACACTTCTATATATTTCTGAGCGGTGAGAGATACATCATAATTATCTTTCACATACTCATAGGCTGCCTCAACCTGATTTTCATTTCTGCCATCATGCATGAATGCCACAATTTTTTCAGCACAATCCAATGAATTCTCATTTTCAAAAGTCATGCCTAATCTTCCTCCATCAATGATTTCGAGAGGTCCTTCAATGTTGCTTACCAGAACTGGCACTTTTGCAGCAATCGCCTCTGCCACTGTCAAGCCGAAGCCCTCAAAACGCGAGGGTTGGATAAAAAGGTCGAAGTTGCACAGATTAGAATAAACCCACATCTGGTCTTTTAATCCCTCAAAAACGACATTGCTCTCAATGCCGAGTTCACGAGTCATCATTTTTAATTTTTCCTCATCAGCGCCATTTCCCACGAAATGCATCATGAAATTATCTATCCTAAAATCAGCCTTGACAATTCCGAGGGCTTTAAGAAGTATATCTTGACCCTTTTGCGCTATATCCAAACGACTGACCTGAATGAAATGAAGTTTTCCGTCTTCAAAAGGTTTACTCTCACGATTCAAGATACTGCTGACAGTAACACCGTTGTCTGCCACGACAGATTCAAATCCTTGATTGCCGGTAAAGTCTTGAACAGCCTTTGAAATTGATATCAGTTTATCAAATTTATGATATTCATCACTTTTGTTATAGGTATTATGAATTGTCCTTATTTTTTTTCCATAAGGATACAATATCATATCAATGATTTGATAAGCATGCGTATGGATGATATCCGGTTTGAACCTAATCAAAAACAAATTCAATTTTATTATCGGCCAAGGATTCCTGCTGCCAGCATGTCGATTCAGAAGTACGACCCTAACGTTTGTCTGGTCGATTTTAGCAAGAATAGAATGTTCCACCCAGTCGTTAACAATCACCAAAGCCACATCATTCGTTTTGGCTTGCTCATTTACGATGTCTGGCAACATTGTCTCTATTCCGCCTGTTCCCAAAGACCAATGTATATGTGCTATTCGCATTATTATTTGTTTTTAGTTGACTATTTGCTGGATCTGTTACTATCAAAACCAGAAATGAGGGAACAGAGCTCGCAAAACACTTCGTAGTTTATTCTTTACTATATCTCTAAATGAAATATAGAGAACATCTTGCAAAGCACCTTCGCTTTGCCCTCCAAACTGCACTTGATGACGAAACCGGAAACTAAAGCGGTCATCTTTACGATATTTGCGGGATACGCCATAAAGGTAGTTTTCTGCAAATTTACCATACACTCTATCATCCATTTCCTGATAACAATCCATCAACTGTTCCTTATAGAAATCCACCGCTACGAGAAAGAAGCGGGAATCACCCCAATGAGAACCGTAGGAAGTGCCCCACAGAATCTCATATAGACGGGAATCCTTAACATCACACATCATCACCTTGTCCTTACCACGCTTTTCCATCTCGCCCAACATTTCACGAATGTTAAGCATTGGATAGCGACCGGTGATTTTTAAGAAATGGGTACATTCTTTCAACGACTCTGAACGCTCCAAGGCAAGTTTGATCATCAGATATTCATTATATCCCTTACCTTTTCTGTTGTCAAAGCCATAATCCTCACGGTTACTTTGAGAATTCTGCAACTCTAAAGGAACAAATTGAAGGATTTCCAAACGAAGTGATTCTTTGAATTCTTCCTTCCATACAGTCAAATCTGCATCTGAATTTTCTACTAATACTACAGGATAATCGCAGCCTATCGTATCTGCATAATATTGCAGCGTTGAGTGATACATCTCCATTCGCTCACTTTCCGAGAATTTACCTGTAGCCACTTGAGGGCAAACTGTACTTGTCAGTAATAATGCAATTTTCATGTCTTTGACAAAAAATGAATCAAACCTTTTCCGTCAGGAAATCTTTTCCCCCTATCATGGCACCTGTCAGGGCGAAACCACTCCAAGCATAAAGCTCAGGCGCATCAATACGATACACCTTCTTGGCACGAGCTATCATATATAGATCAAGAAAAGTCTTCAATGTCGAGGCATCATCCCCTTCATGACTCACATGACCGATGTTGTCATGATTGAGCACTTCTACTGATATGTCTACTAATGAATCAAGAAATCGCTTGCTGTCGCTAAACACCATGACACGGCAGCCTCCATTCTCCTCCTTGATTCTCAGAAGTCCTTGCTTGCAGCGGTTTATGAGCGCTGTTTTTTCTTTTTCCGTATGCAACGCATTATCACAACAAGTGACTTCTTCAAAATTCTCCAATGCGTTGACAAATCGCAAATGGACAGCAACATAACTATCTTCGTCATATCCGCAAGCGTCAATGGCTGACTGCAAGCGAGGAGTCGGACGGAACAACTCCCCATACAAATTGCTCCACTCATAACCGGATTCCGGGAAAACCTTAGGCTGGCGGTTTCCAATATAGCTATAACAGTGATATTCTCTGTTCTTAACCAATTCCGTACGCCCTATCCAAGAATCTTCTGTCAAGAAGTCCATTTCATTAAAGAATTTGGTTCCTCTTATAGAATAATTCAAGTCACCGTAATCAGCCACCCAATCCACCTTGTTCGGTTGGAGATAATCTTCCAAACGGAATGGGATTTTGAATACGATTCGGAAATCATATCCATTCAATTTGGCTATATTATAGCAGTTTATTATCGCCTTCATCCTGTCTGCCAACCCAGGATGCTTTATATTGGGAGCAATAACGAAGAAAAAGGTATTCCTCCGATATGCCTTACCAATTCTCATCCGCAAGATATAGGGGAAAATGCGTCGCAGACTCTTGACAGCCAAAAGTCCACTTCTACCTATAATGCATTCCACAAGCTTTTTGATAAAACGCGACATAAACTATTTGAGTTTATTTTTCCACCTAATCAAAAACTCAACCAAAGGCTCTGGCAGAATCCTTTTTATAGAATCCTTTATCGAGAACTTCTTATCCATCCATGTTCCAGCGAAATGGTGTATTGTGCGCGTGTTCTTCTCCACATGTATACGACCGGTTGTCACATTGACCGGGCAGAAATATTCTGATGGATAAATATAGCACTCGTCCTCCACCTTTTGGATGCCATCAACATTCTGCAGTCCACTCTCCATCAACACCTCAGTACATATATCCACCACTGTAATTTGATTTCGCACGTCCGCCTCGCATACAAAATGCCTTTCCTCATAACAGTCAAGCATTTTCTTCACCAAGTCCAAGCCAGGAGATACTCCCAAACCGAGTCCGGGGTTGACACTTGCGCCACTATTCATATAGTTCGGATCCGTCTCAAATCCCATAAAGTTGCCACGGGCTATGATGTCATCTATCGGGCGTATCACCTCTACATCCGTATCGAAGTAGATGCCACCATATCTATACAGAATCCAAAAGCGTGCATAGTCACTCACAAAGGCATATTTCTTCTGTGCATACGCCTCTGCCGTATACGGAATGATATTGACATCGAAGTTGTCTTCATTCCATTCCTTTATCTCATAGTCTGGCAGATACTTCTTCCACGAAGCAATGCACTTCTGTGCCAGTTCAGGCAACGGGTTTCGGCCAAACCAACAGTAATGAATTATTTTTGGTATCACTTATTTTATCAAATAAAATCAGCGACAGGAAATGTCCTTTAATGTATATAAATCATCCAACTCTTTAATCAGCCACTTCATCCTTACCGTCCAATTTCCAAGTCTTTCTGCCGTTTCTCTATTACGGTCTACAAGCGACTGATAATCATCGATGTGTTCAAGGACATCGGCAATCAAATCTTCTGCCGAGATAACGTCTCGCAGTTCTACCACGGGATTATACCCGATGAAGTCGACGAGCTCTTGCGGCGCATGTCCCACCATCACCATCCGTGAGAACATACACTCCCAATAGCGTTGCGTAAGAGTTTCTATATCACCAGCCACTTCGGGCTGCGTCATACTTCGGGGCAGAGTAATGGTAACTTTAGCATCACCCATTGCCTCATACAACTGTTCGTTGGTATAGACAAATTTTCCATTCTGTTTTGTACAAATATGCAGTATCCGGTTCCCGTTTATCTCTATGCCAGCAAGTTTCTCCGAACAAATCACCTTATCGTTTGATCGTCCGAACTCCAGCAAGTCAATACTTCTATCCTTCAACTCATTGCCTTTCTGATATAATTCCCCATCAACCGCTTCCGGACACCAAATGACATTCATCTTCTGCCATTTCTTACTCTCTCCAGAGAACCGCTCTTGCATCCGCTCCGCAGTCTGCCGAGAAGTGAATACGGCTGTCTTCACATTATGTTTTCTCAACCACAGACAAGTATTCTCGAAATAACCGGGCCAACAATCCCAAAACATCGGCACCACCTCACAAATGGCATAATCAGGAAACGCATCGAAGTGGAGCGAAACCGGTTCCATGAACCTCAGCCTCGCCTCCTTCCTGCTCTTCCACAATGTCGGCAATTCCCAACGAAAAGCCCACCAATGCAGGAAGCGCCAAGGATAATGACTCCTTGCTTCCTTCCCTCCATTACGTTTCCATGCTTCAAATGGAGCGCATTTGAAATTCAAGAAACCAGAATGGGTATATGGTGCGACAGCCTTTAGCGTTTTGTTTTCCGTTGTCATTACTTTTTCCTTATTGCCAATGAATCGAATCCTCAATGCCAAAAATCGAAAATTACAGAGCTAATCGTTTGGATACGATGAAATGGCTATAAACTATCTCTTCCCCAACAGCACTGGTGTATACTTCTCTATCATGACCGTTCCCCAATAAGCCACAAACACAATTGCTGCGTAAGCCACAAGGAAACAGACAATCCATAGCATAGAGCCTGGTTCAAAGACTCTGTTCAAAATCACCGCTGCCGTATGACACATAGGAGAATGCAAGAGCATTATTCCCAACGAATGCTGACCTAACGATGCGAGCCACTTCTGATTATGAAGTTTGTCTGAGATGAACATGAATGGGACAAAGCACAAAATCATCAATACCAAAGCCACTACATAGTATGGCGCAAAATTACCATTCGACTGTGGTACTATAGTAAAGTTGGCATAATGCATTATATACACGAGCAAAGCTATAACACCACATATCAAAAGCCACTTATTTGAAATGACCTCTCTGAGATAAGGATAGCAATACTTACCTGCCACATAAAAAGGCAGAGCGGCACATCCCTCATCCAACAGGAACGGCATATTCACTGTCATACCTATATAGCCTATCGCTATACAGACAACACAGACTACATATTTAGGAAGTTTCGTCTTTACCAATCCCCAAGTCAACGCCTTGGCATAAAGTAAAGCGAAAAGAAACCACGCAGGACCATTATAACCAGTAATGATATAACAGTTGAACGGATTCTCTCCCCAACTTCTGTCTTTCACATAGCCCAACAGTTTGATATACGCTGTAGCTATCAAAATCCATATTACAGCAGGCAATATCAATGTACGGAGAGATTTAGGTAACCACTGACAAAGCGGTTTTTCCGATCGGTCAAAGAAACCACTCATAAGGAAAAATACCGGTACTGCTATGAATGTCAAAGCATAGTCTACAACGCCAAAGACCTCTGTATGAATACAGGCAATAAGCAAAATACCGAGTCCCTTTGCCACATCGACATATAAATCCCTATTGCTATTTACCATAAATTAATTTGCCTATATATTTGGAATATTTCAACAACTCTCCCACTGATACTGACAAAGCGGCTATGATTATCGACATCATGAGAACACAAAGATGTATGAATAAATTATTATTGCAGTCCATTCCCCATTTCCACATTACATGAATATTCACAAACAGCACAAAGAAATAATGGAACAGATAGACTTGCAAAGAATTATTTCCAAAATATTCCAAGCCTTGCAAAATTTTTGACTGCTTATGATCCATCTTGCTCAATGTATTGAAAGCCACAACTATCGCACATACCGGCAACATGAACCTGTTGGACAAAGTGTTGACTATATGAATGTCACATGTGAAGAAGAACAAGCTGACATATCCGACGATAGAAATCGCAAGGAGAGCTTCTGATTTCATCAGTTTTTGCAAACGACTATATTTTCTCGTCAAAAGACCTAATGAAAAAAATGGGAAATAACAAGTTGCATGCTCCATACAAAGATTCGCACCTATTTCACCTCCATATTTCCACAACACTCCGAACAAAGCATAATAGATAAAAACACATATAACATCAATCCAGATTCTGTTTCCATGCATAATGGGCACGCTCAATAATGAGAAAATTGCCAAAGCCTTCAAATACCAATACCAGTTGCCAAACAACACACCATCCCTCATCGCAAGAAGCATATTATTGTCAGGACTGACTGTATTTAATGCAAAGAGATAAAGCAACCATCCCACCACATACATAGGAACAATATATCTGACACATCTATTCAGTAGTTTCGTGAGCAAGCTCCTATAGTCCAGTGGGGGGGGGTAATATATATGCGACGAAACCGGAAACAAACATAAACAAAGCCATGTGGAATGACCCAATGAGCTTATTGACAAGATTGCCATCTGTTGCTTCAGAGAATGTGTATAAATGTCCTACAACAACCAAGATGATAGCCAATCCCTTTATTCTGTCTATATACAATATTCTTTGTTTCATTAATTTAAACTCTTTATAACCCGGCACGGATTGCCAGCTGCCACACAATCGACTGGAATGCTATTTGTCACCACGCTGCCTGCACCTATTATACTTCTTGCCCCGATCGTCACACCTTTGAGAATAATGCAGTGGGCACCTACCCACACGTCATCCTCTATAACTACCGGTGCTGACTTTGTCCCTTCGTTGGAACTGCGACGAACCACATAATCCATCGGATGGGCATCAGTATCAGTAATAAGCACACAACCTCCAATCTTCACATTGTTACCGATTCTGACACTTTCGTGAATCCACAACCGTGTACTACTCATTCCTACATTGTTGCCAATGGTGAGTGCCGCTCCAGGTTCTACGTATACATCAGCCTGCAGATTGCTTGCTATAGGATTCACACCATTTCCAGAGGAGAGATAGAAATTATCTCCTATCGTAATCCTACCCCCCCGGATTAGCCATAATACCTTGCTTGGAATCTGAATGTTCTTGCCAAACACAACGCCATGCGACTTTAATATCATACGGTTGATTCGTGGATACAACTTGATGCGAAGGGTTGTGGGGAGGTTGAAGAGTTTTATGAGAAATTGTTTCAGCATCATTTACAATCTATATATAAGAGTCTCCTGACAAAAGATTTGAATTGGTTGTATAAAGACTTCATCGTTCTCTTATGATTTGAGGGCAAGAAATAGTTCTTGAATATCTGATATACACGTTCGTTCTCTCTTACCTCAATCTCTCCAAACACTATCGGGGTCTGGGTATTGTGCGCATCGAAAGAACGCTTCAGGTCGGCACCACAATGCGTTCCTGAGCAATCAAGTCCGTCATTTGCAGCTACAGAACGTCCAGGATAGAGAGAGAGTTTGCCTTTTAAGAACAATGAGGCATAATAACGAAGATACCATGAGTCGACAAGACCGACCTTCTGACAATAAAGATTGCCATAGTTGCATACTCCACCTCCCACATCAAACTTCTTTCTCTTGAAACGCAAACCTTTAAGCAAAGGCCGTGCATCCGTTTCCAGCAAATCCCATGCGCGTTTCCATGTCGCCCATCCCCAACACTGGAAATAAGTCAGAAAAAAAGTTTCAGGAAGCTTTTCTTCAATTGGAGGTACAAAACCTGTAATTGTCCCTACCCTGTCATTATCCTTATACTTCTCCAATCCATCGTTCATGAATTTCAAGAAATATGAAGACAAAATCAAGTCGTCTTCAACAACGATAACTCTGCCATACTTATTGATGACATCTGTGATGCCAGCAATCAGGCTGTTTGCCAATCCCCAGTTTTTCTCGCGCTCTATGATTGTTATAGTCTTGAAACCTGTGACGGTGTGTATATACTTACGATTATCCTCAACTCCCTTTATCGCCTTCTCGTTCTTTGCTCCGTCGGAGAAGATAAAGAGGTCAGAATCCTTTGCCTCTGCATTCTGAAGCAAAGACTCTACCGCCCTCTGTGCATGGTCAGCACGATTGTATGTGAAAAGTGCTATTGGTGCGTATGTCATTTCCCCTTTATTTTCTTTGCACATCTATTATATAAACTTACGTATTTAATCAATTTGTTAATGATCCAATGTACAAATCCACCTTTTTTATATTGAGTCCACAATACCGTATTAATTGGATGCATAACTAAACCAATTTCCTTTTCACCACAAATCATAGAGTCGTTACGAAATTGATTTTTGCAATGCAATATCATATATGCAATATCTTCATCAATTGTTCCTTTCTTCTTTAAATCTCTATATATCTGATGACTGAAGAATGGAGAGAAGTCCATATTAGGAGTGAAGAACTTTCTGAAATGCCAGAAATGTACAATCTTAGCTTCGTAGAACCATTTGATACTCATGGCTATCTGAGCATTATAAACATCAGGAATACATTCTATAACATAGCCATAGTCATGATCGGTTTTTAACAGAGCACGTTGGTCGGAACTGTTGTTTTTCTTAAAAGCAGAATATTTCCAATTCTCTTGCCATTTGCGGAAGAATTCATGCGTAAACGTATTATCTCTAACCAGCATACAACCAGAATTAAACCAATATGGGCTGTCACTGGTATCTGTATCGAAAATTCTGTTGGTGTCGGCAACAGTGTAATTATAAGTAAGATGCTCCTTAAATGGTCCGTGCAACTCAGGCACCATTCCAATATTCTTCGCCGTAAGATTGTCCACTTCATCTAAGGGAGCACAAATTACTGTGTCGGTATCAATGAACAAGAAATCACCCTCAACCAGATTCCTTATGTTTGTCTTTATAAAACGAGACCGCTCCTTTGCAGGATAATCTTGAGGAACATCTACAGGGTATAAGTCATCAATCATGGCACAGAGCTCAGGTCTTGCCTTGATTCTTTTTGCTGTCGATTCATCAGAAAGCACCTTTACTGTTACTTCCTTGTTGAAATAGTGCAGAGAAAATAAAGACACCCACAACTCCTCCAAATACAAGTCGTTTTCGGAGCTCGTAAGAACGTATAAAATCGGAGTTTTCATTTATTTAACGAGATTTTTATATGGAGTGAGGTCCCAATGACGTTTTATTTTCTTTGAGAAATCCAATTTTATTTGTTGACCCATTTTCAGGAGAGCTTCATCTGTGTAATCATTGTCTCTTCCTGCTGCAGATGTGAAGGTTAATTCTCCAAAATACACCTTTCCGTCAATTTCATAAAAGTCAACTCTCACTTGTTCGAAATCTTCACCCAAGATAGCTGCATATTCCAACATTTTGTCTAAGCATTCTGGCTTAGGAATATGAACATGGTTCATCGCCTTATTGCTAATCCAATCTGTCAATGGATTCCAATCCAAATCGTAGATACCAAAGTCACCTGTATTTGTCATCGGTATTCTATTTGCCCATGTACCAATGCAATAGGGTTTACCGTTGAAAACTTTGAATTTATAATCAACCAAACCCAAAGGATTGGTTGTTTCGAGTAACTTCTCAGCAATAAAACAAGGTTTAATAGCCAAATAATGAGGCTGGGCGGAACCGATAAACTTACCTGCTCCAGAATGATTCAGCTTGTTAATCGCTTCCTGCTTATCAAGTTTGTGCTTGCCATCAACAACAATAAGATCACTATTTCCATTATTGGGTTTCAAAACATACTTGTCGGGAAGTGAGTCGAAATCAATATCCTCAGCTTTGTCCCATTTCCCATAAATAGGTATAAGTATGTGAGCTAGTCCCTTACTTTTTACGTAATCACGGACAGCATACTTGTCTGTACATAAAGACCACAAACTTGTGTCCGTGTTGAACGCCAACCAGTTGATTTTTTCATTTAATGTTTGTGGATTTTTCCAATTAATCCACTTATGGAAAACATCATGATACAAGATATCTGCCAATCGTTGAGGAGCATGATACTGGGCCCAATCAACATAGTGTTTTCTAAGGAACCAGTAAACAGATTCTTTAATTTTCTTTATTACCTTCATAACTATGTTTTTTCAAAATCTTGGCCATGACAAAAGACTTCTCACTTTTATCCAACAATATGAAAAAGGAGAATAACAATGACAATGAACAAGCGACAAGACAAGTATACATCAAATGCAAAAAGGTGTCAGAGAGATAATTGCCGAAATATACTGCAGGAATACCAACAACTATGACAACAATGAAAGCCCTAAACAATACCTTTAAAGCATATTGACAAAAATGGAATTCAATAAGTTTTTTCAGTGTAAAAAATTGTATACTGTATGCGATTATTTCCCAAAGAGCCAAAGAGAGTATAGTTTCTACTGGTTGCACTCCCAATTTCAAAATAATATAACAAACAACTATTTGCAATATATTCAAGGAGCTTGTTATAACGCCAAAAGTTTTTAGTTTCCCGGTTGCTATACCAGAAATAAAAACCGGAGTCCACATTGTAACTATCAGGGTCTGAACCAATAGTATCCTTATAAAGGAAACGCTATATTCTGGAACAATCTTTAGCCATAGCTCCAATACATAGTGACACTTTATGAACAATGGCAGCATAATTGTGAATAGAAGGATAAACACAAGTTTTGATCCGCTATACATCAATTTGTTCATATAGCTAAAATCCTTTGCTGCATAAGCTTTCGTAATGGCAGGATTCAATGCTGTAGTGAAATTACCAGAAAAGCCTTTGACTGCTCCAAGAACTGTACCTGCAATTCCACGTGCTGCATTAACAGTTGGACCAAAGAACATATTCAGCAATATAGTGGCTCCTTGTGTGGCACATGCCCAGGCAAAAACACCGAACAAATCCCAAGACGCGAACACAACCATTTCTTTAAATAACTTGCGTGGGAAATGGATGGAGTACCTACACTCCTTAAAATTACGTTTACAATAAACAGTATAGAGAGTTCTATTTAAAATAAATGTACACATGGTCAAGAAGCCAAATGTTATAAGTTTATCTGCCGGTGATAAAACAAGAAGATAAACAACAACAAGCTTCAACACGACATCAAGCATTGACAACCATGCATAAATACCCATCTTTTCGTGAGCAATGACTTCTGCATTATAAGGAATGCTCATGATGGTAGTACAAGTGGACACCATCGTGAACTGAAACAACCAAAATGCAGCGGTCATACGGTCGGCTGGTATAACCAACTTGTTATATAACAACCATAAGCCAACTATTTCTCCGATTATTAAAACAAGAACTAAAATGATAAAATGGATTGTTACGCTAATACTGAAAACATGTCTTACTTCTTCTTCGTCATTCTTTCCCATTGCCACATTCAGAAATCTTTGTGTGGCAGTATTCATTGAAAAAACAAGAAATGTCAAAAAAGTAACAGTACCTCCAACAACATTGTTTATGCCATAATCTACTACTCCTAAAGTGTTTAGTACGACTCGGCTGGTGTAAAGAGAAACAAGCATAGTGAATGCCATTCGTATATATAGCATCACCGTGTTTTTTGCTACTTTTGAAGTTCTACTGGAACTCATTATAATCTATTCTTCAATATCTAGTTTTAAATCCTTTTCTTCCACACAGTCCACGCCACTTTATTCTATTGCCTCGCAGTCAAACGAACCATAAAATGGCTCAAGGATATCATTTCAGCAACTCCTGCCCTCCCTCACAAACTCCAGGGACTCGCGGTCTACTTCTATGGTGGCGCCGCCGATGTAGAGGAGCTCGTTGCCGATGATGACTTTCTTGCCCTGGATGCGCTGGACGAACGCCATGCAGCCGGCAAGGGCACCGTCGATGATACGCACCTTGTCGCCCTTACGGAGTGGACGGTTGATGAAGGTGGCGTTGCCGGTGTCTATGATGCGGCGGAAATTGTTGAACTCGGCATCGGGGATGATGTGGGGAGTCTTCTTGCCGGGCATCGTCAGCATCTTGTATACGTCGGGACGGAAACGGATGTCGTTGAGGTGACGAGCCTCCACCCTAACGAAGACGAAGGTGGAGAGGACCACGAACTCGCGTATGCAGCGCTTGCCGCGGCTGTTGACCACTACGCGCCTCTCTGTGGGCACCCAGGCTTCGATAGGAAGACCGCGACCTTGGAAGTCCTGCTCTATGGCGAGCATGAATTTCTTCTCGTAATTTACCCTTACACAAGCCACATACCAGGACATCCCGTCGGTGTCTGCGACGGGTGAACCGGTGGGGGATTCGACGGTTTGCTGTATGGCTTCGCCGTCGTCCCCTGCAACAGAGGGCGCATCTGATAAGGTCGTTTTTGTAGTGGTCATCAATATGCGAATATCAAATTCGTTACTTTTTCAGTGTACCTCTTGTGTGGATACAAGATGTAACATATTTGCAAAAATAATACAAAATTACAAAACAGGCAAATAGGTAGGACAAAAATTCTGTTCACGAATCTTATTCTAATTTGGGTACTTACATATGATGTATGGCGAATTAGAAAACGGTTTCTATAATTTTCTCTGTTCCATCTATTAAATCTTTTAATTGCTCTTTCGTAGGTTCCTCTCTTTTATTATGATCACACAGGTTGCGAATATCTGCAAGATAACTTATTTTTCTCCATGTTGGTGTATCTATAATTCCTTCATCTTTCAACAACTGGTTATAATCATTAAAGGATTCTTTTTTGATTGTTTAAGTCCCCTCGCCTGACAAATCGTAGAAAAATGTTTTTCTAAGACAACCCCACAAATAGCACCAGCAGCTCGCAAAAAACCGTTCTTTAACAACAACTTTGCAGAATCTATTTCTGAATCCATCATATCTGCTTGAACCAATTGCTTAATATCATAAAGGGAAGACTCGAAACGTTTTTTTAAAGAAAGCACAATCTGATATTGTTGCTGAAATTTTGTTACAGCAGCTGTTCTATTTACTTTGATACCACCAAAAGCATCTTTAACCACAAGGTCCATCAAATAATCAGATATTGTGTATGTCAAATAACTAATTTCTGTATTCTTACGTTTGGGTAGCTTATACTGCATGACAAAATCGTCTAAGCGTTCAGGCATCAGTTGCTTAATAACAGAAAGCGACTCATTATACCAAGAGTTGTAGTTGTCCTTAAAGCTTGCCTTCAAAAACTTTTCTTTTTCATCTGCACTTAATTTATCAAAGGAATCCTTATACTCATCCCTCAATTCATTATAAAGTCCTCGTTGCAATTCAACTCCTCTAAGAATTAGAGAGTCTAAATCTTTTATATATTTGTCCTTGTTTGTCATTTTCTTGCCTTTAAAAGGTAGGCTTCATGTC
>ERZ1034626.26-NODE-26-length-95030-cov-43.029829_pt1 | contig 95030 bp, 70 predicted proteins | sample MGYA00520652_ERZ1034626 | MGnify/ENA primary metagenome ERZ1034626 (study PRJEB33766, sample SAMN09781765) | gut metagenome | biome: gut microbiome | host: Homo sapiens | place: Madagascar | study: EMG produced TPA metagenomics assembly of the PRJNA485056 data set... | reverse complement strand
CAACTACCCTATTTTCTTTTCTCATGATTATTTCTTAAATCACTCCTTAAATATTTCTTATTATTTATATAAGTTACCATATTACTTAATTTCTACTATTCCTACTCTCTTTGTCTTATTATTTATTACTTCATTAAACATCCTTTGCATCTTTGTTTAAAGTTTTTAATTTTGAATAATCACAGTGTGCAGCTATGCAATAACACACAGCTGTACTACACTTTTTACTGATTACATGTAAAGACTAAAAGACTTCAAAAGAACATTTAAAATCACCTATATAAACAGTAAATTGCAATTTTTATATAACGATATTCATATTTTCTTGTATATTCTATTTTCTTATCACCACCTATAAGTTATTTTTATAGCATAGACATAAATAGCTTATATACGCCAATCATCAAGATTTTTTGAGATTTTCTTTAATTTTTGCAAATTTTGATTTGTTCCATTTTGATACTTACTTTTCATTGATTTGAAGCTTATTTTTTCTGAATAAGCGCTCTTCAATCTCTAAAAATAGTCCTGTTTGCTCCTGTCATCCATTCCCCTCTCATGATTTCATGACTCCCCCTTTAGATATGTACAAGCTTCATTGCTGAAGCTCTTTATCTTATGAAGATCGATTCATCAATGTCGTTTGCTGATGAGAGCAATCACAAATCAAACTCTACATGCTAATTGATAAGATCTGCTTGATATTTGTCTATGCTTGACGACATACAGCCCTTCTGGTGCGTTTATAGCATATGCTAGATGGATAAGTCCTTATGATTGTTAAGATTGCCTTCTATGGCTTAATTAACTGATATTAGAGGAGATCAAGATATAAAGAAGGTTGGATTTTAGATGTTGAGTGATGTCATATAAAGCAAAACAAGCTTATAGCGTAAAAAAGGGCGAGAGTTGTTTTAACCCCGCCCTAACACAGTTTCTATGGTTAACAGATTTTTAAATTAGAAGGTATAACGAGCACCTGCTGATAACATGGTACCAGTCTCACCGCCCTGAAGTTGGTGATCTTTTTCAGAGGTTGAATTTGCATCAAACTCAGCTTCACCCCAGATGTTGAAGTTGTCGTTGATTGCATAGTTTACGTATACAGGAACACGACGGTAGATTGCTGAATCTGATCTTGAAGGATCAGCCTCTGGATCAACAGTCTTAGCATCAGTGAAATTATAACCAGTGAATAAACCTACACCGTTGTCGAAGGTATAACCTACAACAAACTCATAACCTTTAACTTTATTCTTGTATGATGACTGAGCACCATCTAACCTCTGCTTTGCACGCTGAGTGTTGTATAAAGCACCTAAATATAGACCACTGTCAGTTGAGCCCCATGATACAGATGCTGAAATGATCTTGAAATCATCAAAGCCCCAGGTACCATCCTCACCGTATTTGGTGATTGAACCTTTTAACACATCAGAGTCATCCTGGCCTTTAACATATGAGTAGCCAGCTTTGAATGATAATGGGCCAAATACTACATTATCAATGGTGTAACCTGCAGCAGCTGCAAAGCCACCCTCTACATTAGCATCCTGACCTGCAACAGTAGTCTCATCAGATGCAGTCTCATATGATACTGATCCGAAGAAACCGTTGTTGTCGTATACATAGCGGAACATACCGGTACGACGGTCATTGTTGATTGATCCCTGCTGACGAGCACCAAAGTCCTCAAATACGTCAGTTGCAGCTAAAACTTCGTTAGCAGCATCATAGGTCTTACCTACTAAGATCTTACCGAAATCACCAAAATCAGCTCCAACGTACTGCTCACGAGTATTGATGCTATCACCTGTTGCTGACTTGTTGCCATCAGCCATGTTCCACTCTGAGAATGCAAATGCTGATACATAGTCATTTACCTTGGTGTTGCCTTCGATGTTTAAACGAGCTGAGTTAACTAAACCAGCATCGTGTTCTGCAATCTCAGCAGCATCTGCTTTGCCATTGTAAACTACAGCCTGAACACGGCCACCAACAGCTAATGAGGTACCATCTTTGTCATATACAGTTGCTGCAGTTGCAGTTGTTGATGCAGCAATAATTGCTAAAGCCAATAATGATTTTTTCATGATATTTAATTTCCTATAAATACAATTAGCAGCAACTACTTTAAGTTGCATATTACTAAGTACGGTTAGTATATTCTAACAATATAAATAATTCAAGAGAAAAATGAAAAGAACTTTCATATTATTAAATATATAAAAATAGTTAAGAAATGCCTTTTATAAGCGATTTTAATGATGTTAAGGATGGATATTGTGCCATTTATTCAAGAATATAGTAATTAAATGGCACATAAAAGAAGAGAAATTATGGATTTTATTGTTACTTTAGCACGTCAGACCACTGAGTTTCTTTAAAGCCTACCAGTACGAAGTTGTCCCCTACAACTAAAGGTCTTTTAACTAGCATGCCATCAGAAGAAAGTAACTTAAACTGCTCATCATCACTCATGTCAGGCAGTTTTTTAGCTAGTCCCATGCTTTTGTACAATAGACCACTGGTGTTAAACAGCTTCTTTAAAGGCAACTTACTCTTTTCATGAATTGCTTTTAAGCTAGCCTCATCAGGATGCTCTGATTTGATGTCTTTTAGATGGTACTCTATACCATTGTCATCTAACCACTTTAGAGCCTTCTTACAGGTTGAACATTTATCATAGCAATATACAGTTATCATGTTTTGCCCCTTATTCAATTTTCTTAGCTTCACATTGATTCTCAAAACTAGCAGTAAGCTTTAGGATCAATCTCGTTTCCATCTAAAACTGCTTTTACAAGCTTGTCACCTTCATAGCAAAGCTTTAAGGAGAAGAACTCTTCTCTTGTACCTAACAGTTTTAAAAAGATCTTGTCACCAGTCCACAAAGGTAATTTTAAAAGCTCGTTTTTATCTACCCACTCAAGATCACCTTCATTACAGTCTTTTAAAAGTTCACCTTTATAGGCTGTAGCTGTAAATAAAAACATATACACGCAAACAGGCAAATCTGAGACAAAGGAAATAATACCTCGCAATACAGGATCAGATAATGTAATACCGCATTCTTCAGTCATCTCCCTTTGAATACACTCTTCAGGTGACTCACCATATTCAAAGTGACCACCAATACCAATCCATTTGTCTTTATTGATATCGTGTTGCTTCTTGGTTCTGTGCAACATCAGGTATTTGCCCTGCTGCTCTAAATAACAGATAGTTGTAAGCTCAGTATTGCTCTCCATTAAGACAGATCCTTTTTATGTAATTCTGTGTTGTAGAAGCTTTGTTGTAAAAGCTCTGTGATGTTGTCTCTTAATCTAAGAATATTATGTCATTTATAAAATACAACTTTCTAAGAATTTTTATTGCTGTGACATCTATTACATTGATCTTAAAAAACATTGTCTAAAATACGGTAACATAAAAATCTAACACATTTATTCACCTTAGGAATCAAAATGAGAAAGTATAGTGAAAGAGGATTTAAGAACCTCGAGTTTTTGCGTTTTCTGCTAATTTTTGCAGTAGTTGGAGTGCATCTAGCTTACCTGAATCTGTCTTCAACAGAGGAATACTCTTGTCTTGTAAAGTGGGGAGCAGGCTGGCAAGCTGTAGAGATGTTCTTTTTAATGTCAGGATTTTTCCTGTTCTACAAGCTCAATACTGAAGAAACTGTCCTACACTTTGCTCTGCGTAAATGGTTAAGATTAGCTCCATTTGTAATTGCCCTTACCTTCATAGGCTATATAGCTACAGGCTTTGATATTTATCAATATCCGCTTTCAGTTAATATCTTCAACTCACTGTTGCTCTTAGATTGGAACACTCACCATTTTGGTCCTGATGCAACCATTCTGTATGTTGCTTGGTTTGTAAATGTACTGTTCTTTGTCTCTGTAATTTACTTCTGTATTTTAAAAGCCCTAAAGCATGAGCAGGCAAATCTTGTGATAGGAGCAATCTCCTTTATCTGTCTATTCATGTACTCAAGACACATGTACATCATAGTTCCATTTATCTATCCACTTGTAAGAGCTTTTGCTTATGTAGGTTTTGGCTACCTCTTAAGTGAGATCTACAAAAGCTACCTTCTACATAAAGACGATAACTCTGTGCAGATAAACTTGCATTCAAATGTTAAGACCTGTGCAATAAGCATTGTTGAAGCCATCTTACTGATTGCCATCGTGATAAGTTTATATGCAGGCTCAACAGGTGTTCCTGTACCAGATGGTCTATCAATTCCACCTGAGCAGATCCAATTTTTAAATGCACAAACCTGGTTTCCTGATTTAACTAGATGGGCTTTAGGTGGAGTATGGTTACAGCTGTGCTTTGTAGGCTTATTCTGGTTATTCTTATTAAACAAAGGCTTGGTCTCAAGATTACTTAACAATAAGTTCTCAGTAATCTTAGGCAGCTACTCTTATGCCATCTTTTTAGGTCATACCATTGTGATTAGAGCAATAAAGGACTATGTCGATCTACAAAAGATTAGCTTTGTCTTTGAGCATAACTTTATATTTGTTGCCCTACTGTGCCTTTTAATCTTTATCTTTGCCGTGATTGTTCATCACTTAGTTGAAATGCCTTTAACCAAAATGGTAAGCAAGATCTTAAGATAAGATCTGTTCTTTAGTAAAAAATAAAAAAAACGATCTAATAAGGCTGTAGTTAACACTACAGCTTTATTTTTGATTGAAGGTATTTTTATTGATACTTCAAGAGATGAAAAACGGCAAAAAGTATTTACCCCAAGCGATGATCAAAAAAACGACCTCGTCGATTATGAGGAGGTCGTCTAATTCTCGTTTTTTCCTTTTTTTAAAAAGTGTATCTAGCACCTGCTGAAAACTGAGTTCCTGATTTTAGCTTGCTCTTTTTAACATCAGAACCAGCATCAAACTCAGCTTCAGTCCAAACCTTGAAATTGCTGTTGATACCGTACTTTAAAGATACCGGAATTCTCTTATAAGAGAAGGTATCTTTAGTCCCATTCTTATGATCGGTATCTTCTTTCCAATAGTTGTAACCTGCAAATACACCGATACCGTTATCAAAGGTATAACCTGCTACAAATTCATAGCCTTTAGCATCGATGTCTGATTTTGGATTTTCCTGTGTAAAATCAGTCGTCATCTTATAGGCTGTGGTAGATAAATATAAACCTGACTGTGGATTACCCCATGATAAAGAACCTGCATAGTGATTTGCTTTATCAAATCTTAAATCGTTAATTGCGGTTGAATCGTCCTGACCTTTTACGTGGCTTAAGCCTAATTTAAAAGATAAAGGTCCATATACAACATGATCAAAGGTATAACCTAAAGCTGCACCTACACCACTTTCGATATCACGATATTTGCCAAATAAAGGAGTACCGTCTGCTGCGGTTTCATAAGTTACACTAGCAAAGATGCCTTTATTGTCGTAATCATAGCGGATCACGCCATTGCGTCTTTCACCATGTAAACCTAAAGCAGCCTGTGTACCAACTTCTTCCCAAATATCAGATGAGATCATGACTTTGTGGGCAGAATCATAAGCTTTGCCACCTAAGATCTTTCCGTATTCTTTAAAGTCAGCGCCTACATATTGCTCACGAGCTTTGATGTGGTCACCAATCTTCTTACTGTGGCCATCAGCCATATCCCATTCAGAAAAAGCAAAGGTAGAAACCCAGTCTAAAACCTTGGTTTCACCTGCGATGGACAAACGTGAAGAATTGACTAAGGATGAATCATGATCACCTGCGTAGTTATCATGACCATTAAACAGCACTGACTGTACTCTTCCTCCGATAGAAAGAGCAGTACCATCCTTATCATAAACTGTAGCAGCATCTGATGCAGCTGACACTATGACCAACAAAACTGCTGTAGAAACTAGTGACTTTTTCATTATTATTCCTAATTAGGATATAGCGCTTTTTGTTTTTATATTTATAGTTGTAGATGATTGTGTAAAAAGTTCAACCAAATATCAATGAAATGATGCTAAATATCTGCTTTGTATCGCAAATTTTTTTTATTTTAAAGTGGTAATAGCAGATGATTTGATTTTGAAGTGATTTTGAGTTGGCCACTTAAAAAGCCCCATCCTAAGTTTTAGGATGGGGCTTTAAGAATCGAAAGATATCTAACCTAAGTTAGATTAGAAGGTGTAACGAGCACCTGCTGATAACATGGTACCAGTTTCAAATTCAGGATACTGTCTCTGACCATCTTTAGTGGTTGATGAATTTGCATCGAACTCAGCTTCACCCCAGATGTTGAAGTTACCGTTGATTGCATAATTTACGTATACAGGAACACGGCGGATTGTAGCAGTGCCCTGATTAATTGAACCTACTTTGTACTTCTGATCTACGAAGTTATAGCCAGTGAATGCACCGATACCGTTGTCGAAGGTGTAACCTACAACAAACTCATACCCCTTCTTCTTGTCTGAATTTGAAGAATTTGATGGGACAAAATCATTTGCTCTCTGCTTTACACGCTGAGTGTTGTATAAAGCACCGATGTATAAACCGTTATCGGTTGAACCCCAAGCGATAGAAGCTGAGATTACCTTGAAGTTATCAAAAGTCTCTGAATTCTTAAACTGAACGATGGTCTTAGAGAAATCATTCTGACCCTTGATGTATGAGTAACCTGCCTTGAATGATAATGGGCCAAATACAACGTTATCGAAAGTGTAACCAGCAGCAGCTGCAAAACCACCTTCAACATCAGCATTGTTGCCTGCAACTGATGAACCATCAGCTGCGGTCTGATATGAAACAGAACCAAAGATACCGTTGTTGTCATATACATAACGGAACATGCCAGTACGACGGTCACCGTTGATTGAGCCCTGTAAACGAGCACCGAAGTCCTCGAATACGTCAGTTGCAGCTAAAACAGCATTAGCAGCATCATAGGTCTTACCACCTAAGATCTTACCAAAATCACCGTAATCAGCACCAACATACTGCTCACGGGTATTGATGCTATCGCCCCATGACTGACCTGAAGTATTGCCATCAGCCATATTCCACTCTGAGAAAGCGAATACTGAAACTGAATCATTGATCTTGGTAGAACCTGCGATGTTTAAACGAGCTGAGTTAACTAAACCTGCGTCATTCTCTGCGATACCAGCTGCATTACCATTGTAAACAACAGCCTGAACACGACCGCCAACTGCTAATGAAGTACCATCTTTATCGTATACAGTAGCAGCATTTGCAGAAGTTGCAGCAGCAACAACAGCTAAAGCTAATAATGATTTTTTCATAATATATTTTCCCATAGTTTACTTTTTAATTTGGTTAAGAGAAAGTTAGCTTCCCCTCACGTTTTTGATTTTACTCAATATTAACTTTTCGTCAACAAAATTTGACATAACATTCAAATTCGCATCTTATTTTTAACATTTGATCAATTTTGATAAGGTTGCACTTTATTTTTTATGCAAAATAGTGCAGTAAAATTATTTTACATTTTCACTGAGTTAATAATGGCTTATATATCAGAACAACTTAGCAATAAGTAATTTTGAAAAAATAAGTGTTATGTTTTTACTGTTGAACATTATTCCACACCTGTTAAGGCTCATTTCTATGCTTAAGGTACACTTTAATTTGACATCTTTTTAAAAGTTGTACAGTTGCAGCATGCCTTTAAAGAAAGGTTCAGAGTTAAAAATGATTTTCTTGTAATTAAAAGAAAAAAGGTCAGAGCTTTGATTAGCACTGACCTTAAGTTAGGTTAAATTATCTTTTTGATTAGATGTTGTTAACTATGTTCTTAATTACGGCTGGGCCTCTGTACACTAATGAAGAATATAACTGCACTAAGGTAGCACCGTTCTCTAACTTCTCACGAGCTGATACAGGATTTGAAACACCACCTACACCAATTAAAGGGATCTTACCTTTAAGAATTGAATTTACCTTAACTAAGGTCTGAGTACTTGCAACTCTTAATGGCTCACCTGACAATCCTCCCCACTCGCTTGCATGCTCCATACCGTGAATGATGTCACGACGTGTAGTGGTATTAGTGCAAGTCATGCCATCAATACCCAAATCCAGGCAGACCTGACAAATACTCTCAATAGCTTCGTCAGATAAATCTGGACCGATTTTTACAACAAGAGGAACGTACTTGTTAAACTTGTCTTTTAACTCAGCCTGTCTTTTCTTTAATGGCTCTAGAAGCTTAATTAAAGGCTCACGAGCCTGCAACTTAGTTAAATCTGGGGTGTTAGGACAGGATACGTTGACTGCGATATAGTCAGCGTACTGATAAACCTTATCCATGCAGATTAAGTAATCGTCAACAGCTTTTTCAATTGGAGTAGTCTCGTTCTTGCCGATACTTACACCTAAAACGCCGTCATAAGTGCGCTTTTTTAAATTCTCAACTAAATAATCCACTCCAAGATTATTAAAGCCCATGCGATTGATAATACCCTGAGCCCCTTTGATTCTGAACATTCTTGGTTTTGGATTTCCAGGCTGTTCTTTAGGAGTTACAGTACCTACCTCAATATGACCAAAGCCTAGAGCTCCAAAGAAATCAATGGCATCACCATTCTTATCAAGCCCTGCAGCAAGACCTACAGGATTTTTAAACTGTAATCCCATCATCTGGACTGGACGGAAAGCTACAGTCTGAGAGAACAGAGTTTTCCATGGATTCTTTGACATGAATTTAGCACTATTGATAATCACACCATGAGCTGTTTCTGCATCTAGTAAAAACAGAAGTGGTCTTATAAAGGTTGGGTACAGGCTATAAGGGATCAATTGCATATTCTTTCTCTAATTTTGCTTACAGTAAATTTGCTTTGTAAAACTATGTACTTAAAATTTTTGTCGTAAATCTTGAATCTGTTTACTTAGACCGTGCTTTTAAGGATTAGTTCTAATTTAATCTTTGTATTTTTACAAACTTGTTTTCCTGAGTGGTAAGTAGCTCAAAGATGCCATGAATACCATCCTCAGAAGTGAACTCTTTTAGATGGTTAGCATCAAGATCTACAACCATACCCTCATCTGTTCTGACACGGATCCTCTTTACGGCACCCTGATAAACAGACAGGAGAGTATCCCTGTCAATTGACAGGGAAAATCTGTAATGTTTATATCCGTACATTACTTTATTACTCTTTCAATCAACAACTACTTTACGACTTTTAAAGCAGACTCTACCTTCTCGTAAATAGATCTTGAGATTGAAGGGATCTTCATTAACTTCTCAAGACGTTCACGGATCATCTGCTGACGTTTATCATCAAGTCTTCTAAAGCTTAACAATGGGGTTAATATTCTTGCAGCAACACTTGGGTTAATGCTGTTTAATCTCTGAACTTCAGAGCATAAAAGATCATAACCACGACCGGATAAATCGTTTAGTGCTACAGGATTTGACAAAGCCAAAGCACCTGGCAGAGCTCTTACTCTGTTAGGGTTGTTGCCATCATATGAAGGATGTTTCTTTAACTCATTAACATTATCCACAGCTGATACATCAGGTACTGTAGCTTGTACTCTAAAGTAATTATCAAAGGCTAGTGCATTCTTTGAATAATCTTTTTCAAAGCTTTTTAAGATCTCTTCTTTACACTTTAGATTTAAGTAAACAGCATCAGTTAAAGCCTGTAACTTGTCAGTCATGTTAGCTGAACCTGTATAGTGTCTTAGAACTAAAGCTGATGCTACATCAGACTTAGCGGTTGCAACATAAGCTACTGACAGCATATGTAAAGCGCTGTTGCTGATAGCACGGCGTGACATATCAATTACAGAGTACATATCAGACTGTGCTTTAATTCTGCCGTAAATCTCATAGAACTCTTTTTCTAAGGCAACAGCAACTCTCTGCTCTAATTCGTTGTGTAATCTTGCAATTGCATCAATGTCGATGTTGTCTTCAAAGGTTTCCATTAAAGATGCCACAGACATGATCTTTAAGGTCTCATTCAGTAACAAAAGATCAGTCTTTTTATCAACAGACTTTAACAGAGCTTTATATGACTCAATTAACTCTACAGGTTCTTTTAGAGTACCGCCATGTTCTAAAAGCTTAATGTTCTCATGAACATAACGCTTCTGCATGGTCTGTGCACTGTCAACCTTAATAAAAGCATCATCACAGAATGACAGCATGTGCTGTAATTCCTCGGTTGTGTATGGAGCATCAAGTTTAACTGGTGCTGAGAAGTCACGTAATATTACTGGTAAGGTACCTTTATCTAAGGTAAATGAGTAAGTCTGTGACTCTTCTTTTAGAACTATAATACCAGAAGCTGGTAGCTCTGAAGGATGCACATCATGGCCTTCTTCATCTAAGAAGCTGATCCTGATTGGCATATAGAATGGCAGTTTCTCTTTCTGGTCACGTGTAGGCTTGGTCTTTTGAGATAGAGTTAAGTTTAAGGTTCTGTTTGCCTCATCATAGGTCCATGAAGCTGTTACATTCGGAGTACCAGCCTGTGTATACCAGCGACGGAACTGAGTTAAATCAATCTCGCCTGCCTCTTCCATACAGGACAGGAAGTCCTCAATTGTTACTGCCTGACCGTCAAATCTGGTCAGATACAGATTTAAAGCTTTTTTGAACCTGATTTCACCTATCAGAGTGTGGATCATGCGGATAACTTCAGCACCTTTATCGTAAATAGTTACGGTGTAGAAGTTGTTCATCTCCATTACCTCTTCAGGTCTTACTGGGTGAGCCATAGGAGATGCATCCTCAGCAAACTGAGGTCCACGAATTACGTTAATTGCATGAAGTCTGGTTAAAGCTCGACTTGCAACGTCTGAGCTGAATTCCTGATCTCTGAATACAGTTAAACTCTCTTTTAGAGATAACTGGAACCAGTCTCTTAAAGTTACTCTGTCGCCAGTATAGTTATGGAAATACTCGTGTCCGATTACGCTTTGAACATTATAGAAAGCAGTATCAGTAGCTGTCTGTGGATCAACCATTACATAGATTGAGTTAAAGACATTAAGGCTCTTGTTTTCCATAGCACCGAAGTTGAAGAAATCAACAGCTACAACCTTGAAGTTATCAAGATCATACTCAAGCCCCCAGCGAGTTTCATCCCACTTCATGGAATCCTTAATGCTCTGCATTGCCCACAGACCTCTATCATAGGCGCCTCTGTCAACATAAAGCTGCAGTGAAACATTACGTCCTGACTTAGTAGTAAAGGTATCAGTTACGATATCAAAGGTACCTGCTACTAATGCAAACAGATATGATGGCTTTGGAAAAGGATCTTCCCAAACAGCATAAGCTCTACCCTTTTTAGTACCTTTATCAATGAGGTTACCATTAGATAAAAGCACGCCACAGCCATACTCAGGGCCGATGATGGTGACCTTGTACTTTGCTAAAACATCAGATCTGTCTAAAAAGTAAGTAATGCATCTAAATCCCTGTGGCTCACATTGTGTGCAGAAGGCTCCGTTTGACTTGTATAAGCCCATTAAAGAGGTATTAGCAGTTGGATTTATTACATTCTCAATTACAAGTTCAAACTCATCTGGAACATTTGCAATCTCAAGCTTGTCTTTTACAATCTTATACTTACAAGGAATGCCATCTAACTTAACAGACAGAAGCTTTAAATTCTCACCATCTAAGACTAAAGGAGCCTTTTGATCATTAGTTAGTCTTCTATACTTAGCAACAGTTGTTACCTTGGTAGCTTCATCGTCAAGTTCAAAGGTAAGATCAATATGGCTTGAGGTAAAGTCTGGTGCTTTATAATCAGTACGTTTCTGTGCCTTATAGGTATTGTTCTTTTCCATGATATTTCCTTGCTTTCACAAAAAAGCCTGGAATTTTCCAGGCTTTTTTAACTAATTATCTTTTTCTGCCTGATATTGCAGTAGCAATGGCTTTTCTTCGACTTCATGCGCACCTGCTTTGGTGAGCATATCTGAGTAGTCGGAGGTAATATTTACAGTTTCCTGTAAAATCGGATCGTCATACTCAAAGTCGTCAGGCAAATCTTTTACAGACTTAACTTCTTTCTTATGCATAGCCTTAAGTCTGATATTGGTGTTCTTTAAGGTGATCTTCTCATCTTCATCGAACATTTTCTTACGCTCTTCAAAATTCAAGGTAAGAGTCTTGCTGTTCTTTAATTTATAGTAACGGTCTCTTTCAGACTGAATTACCTTAAAGACAGGATCAGTGCTGATTCTCTTTTCATGCAGTGCCATCAGATCTTTAACAAAGAAGCTTGGATCTGAGTACTTCTGATATTTAGAAGGGGCAATCTTATCCCAATTTAAAGCATTAGGTTCAGTCTTTTCACCAAACTCAGTTACATCAATTAAAGTAGGCATAGCAATATCTGGAGTTACGCCCTTTAGCTGAGTTGAACCACCATTGATTCTGTAGAATTTGGCAATAGTGTAGTGAATAGAGCCTAAATCAGCACCGATGAGATCATAGAGTCTTGTAAGTGGACGAGACTGCTGCACAGTACCCTTACCGTAAGAGGTGTCACCTACAATTAAAGCTCTACCATAATCCTGCAAAGCTGCAGCCATAATTTCAGAGCTTGATGCTGACAGTCTGTTGATTAAGACTACCAATGGACCTTTATATAACATAGAAGCATCGGTGTCATCATAAGCAGACTCATTGCCGTTAACATCTCGAACTAAAACTACAGGGCCATCTTTGATGAAAAGACCTGTAGTATAGACAGCCTCAGGTAATAAACCACCACCGTTGTTTCTTAAATCAACGATAATACCGTCTACGTTCTCACTTTCTAACTTTGAAAGCTCGCGTTTTACATTTAAAGACAAGTCTGTATAGAAGCTAGAAATAGTGATTACGCCAATCTTTCTGCCATCATAAGAGGTATAAACCTTTGATTTTGCCTCTTTATCCTGAAGTCTAATCTTGTCACGGGTAAGTTCAACATTAAAGGTCTTAGCAGCAGCGCCTTCGCCACGCTCAATTTCAAGTACAACTTTAGTGCCCTTCTTACCTTTAATCTTTTTAACTACCTCAGTTAATCTCCAGCCAATGATATCCTCAAATTTACCGTGTTCCTGTTTTACAGCAACGATCTTATCTTTTGGCTTTAACTTCTTTGACTTTTCAGCAGGAGAGCCAGGCATAATCTGTACGATTACAGTGTATTCATCCTCTTGGGATAAAACTGCACCGATACCTTCTAGTGACAGGTTCATATCGTCATTGAAGTTTTCAGACTCGACAGGTCCAAAGTAATTGGTATGAGGATCGATTGCTGCTGCAAATGAATTTTCAAATGCAGAGAAGACATCTTCTGAAGAGTACTGAGAAATTCTTCTCATCGCTACAATGTAACGATTCTTAATACGTTCAACAGCCTGAGCTTTAGTTTTACCGTTTAAAAGCTGTGTTTCAAACTCATTTTTAAGCTCAGCCTCCCATAAAGACTTTAAATCATCTTCTGTTTTGGCAAATGGAGCTTTGGTTCTATCAAGAGCAATTGTCTCATTGGTATTTAAATCAAGATTTTCAGAGACATTGTCGATCATGAACTTGTATTTCTGATAACGCTTTTTAATGTTTTCGTTATACAGAGAGTAAGGATAATCAAGTTCACACTTGTTAATACCATTTAAAATGCTCTTAGTATGAGCATAAATAGAATCAACTTCACTTTGTGTATAAAGAGAATGGTTCATATCAAGATAGTTCATGAGTCTGCCTATGACGTTTTTAGCAAAATCATCATTAACATCAACAATCTTGTAATGAGCTCTTGTGAAGTAATTGTATATTCTAGAACAGGATGTTTCGTGTCTTTCTTCAGGAGAGAGAACAGGCATCTGTTCTAAAGAAGGAACTGTAAGTTTTGCTTCACTTACAATAGCGTAGCCTACAAGAGCGCAGGCTACAGCTACTTTTATTATTTTATTCACTTTAAGTTAGGCCTATTTTGCTTTTTTAGGAAGCAGAACTCTCTCAAGTGGAAGATTTACAGTAAGACCTGATTTTAAGGTTACATATACAGTGTCTTTCTGAGCATTTTCAGCTACAACACCAAATACGAAACGCTGTTCTGAACTTAGAACTAAAACCTCAGTACCAGCTTTTAAGTCTTCTACTGTAGGCTTAATGCCTTCAACCTTGTTAGGCTTCTTATGGAACTTAGCGCCATTTACAGGCTTTTTAAAATTCTTCTTGTTTACAGGAGCTTTCTGAGGCTTAGATGCTTTACGCTTTGCGTTAATCTCATCGATGCGCTCTTTAGCATAAGTTGCGTGTTCTGCACTTACAGTATCACCACACTCATTACCATCGATATCAATTCTTGGAGCCCCTTCTTTTACGCTATATAAATACTTCAAGCGAGAAGTATATAAACGTAAAGCGGCTCTTACTTTTGAAATAGATAAACCTTCAACAGAAGCACACTTCTCTTTTAAATCCTCAAAGATACCAATCTTTAAAGGACGAGCTTCACCGTCTTTTACAAAAGCTTTTGGAAAGGTCTTGTATAAAAGTTCTAAGGTCTCTTTTACGTGTTCAAAATGAGTGCCTTCTTGAGCCTGAGTTTCAGTCTGCTTCTCAGCGTTTTTATTTAACTCTTGCTCTTTTTTGATTTCCTGGGTTTCCACAAGAAACTCCTTAAAATAATTATTTAATAACTTACAATTACGCTCATTCTACAATAAGTTGAATTTTATTGCGAAAAAATTTTGTCTAAAAGATTGTTCTAATGCACTAAAACTAAGACTTACAGCTTGAGTTGCTCAATTTTCTTGTTTTTACCCGCTGATATACTAGCTATTTAACAAAGGGGATATAGATCACTTTAGTTTCTTTACCGAAACTGCACAGTTTTTTCCTGAAAAGGCTATGCCTATGGCATTAACAGAAGTTATGTTTTCATCTTCAAAAATAGCATCTGCATAGTGCTTTTCAAGAATTTGTTCTATAGCTTCATTAGCCTTTTTAGCTCTGCTTTCTTTTTCTTTGCAGACTTTAATTTCAATAACACAAGCTTTGGTGCCACCTAGATTATTAAAGGTAATATCTGGATATCCATCACCAGATTCATAGTTAGAGTGGTATTCACCTAGATTATCTTTACAGTTAGTAAAGATACCGTTTAAGAAACCGTGGTAGTAGTTCTCATGAGGAGCTCTAGTTGCAGTATCTCTTACAGATACAAATGAACGTAATAATGGTCCTAACTTATCCTGTACAAAATCAACTTTACCTTCTAATAAGGCATTAGCTATGTTTAAAGCTAGATTATCTTTACTTAATATTTTCCCAAATCTATCTAATATATTGTTTTCAAAACACTCAAGTATCTCTAGGTTAGGTATTCTTACAAAGATATCTTTATTATTTTCTTTTGCTAATTCTTCTTTTTGGGTCTGTACCCAATCTACTGTCAGATAACCTGTATGTAAGAGTAATGACCAGAAGTCATCTGATTTATGCTCTGACAAAGTGTCATAGTTCATGGAATCGTTTAATTGAAAACTAATAGATTTACCATTAACTAAGTTCTGCATCTTTTTGTTGTCATTGTCTGTAAGATAACCTAGATACTCTCCTAAGGCACTGTCAGATGAGCTTTTATCCCAGTAGTTGCCAGGTTTAATGTCATCTGTGTTACCTGTTTGTTTTAGGTTAAAGTTGTCATCTATGAAATTTAAAACATCCCATGGACAGAACATCTCTTTGTCATAGAACTTATAACCGTCGTAGTAATTTTTTACGGTTTGTGAAAAATCATCAAGTTCATAGTCTTTTAAGATTTTTTGTGTTTCATCTTTGGTAAAACCAATCATTCCAGTGTACTTATCTATTTTACTGGTAACAGTATTTACCTTAAGGTTGTTCACACCTGTAAAGATACTGTTCTTAGCTACCTTTAAACATCCTGTGATTACTACCTTACTTATAATTGAAGTCTTCTTTTCAGGATCTTTTTGAGGATCTTTTAAGAAACCTAAGAAAGATGTCATTAAAGTAACCATATCTTTATGATAGCCATGCTCTTGAGCTTTAGCTAAAGGTACATCATACTCATCAATTAAGATATAAACCTGTTTCTTAAAGTGCTTATAGAGCATTAAACTTAAGGATTTAATTGCTGAAGTTACGTATGATATAGCTTGCTTATCAGCCTTTTTCAGATATATCTCATCACATAGCAAATTAAACTTTGCTTTCTCCATTTCATTTAAATATGGACTTTCTTTTAAGAAGCTAAATTCATTTGCTTTAGCTGAAACAACTTCTGCTAATTTTAAGTAGGCACTTTCAAAGTCATCTCCTAAAACATCCTTTAAGGTAATAGAGATAACAGGAAATTGCCCCATATACTTTTTACAGAACTTTTGCTCTTCAAATATTTTGGTATCTTTAAAATAGCTCTGATGAATAGTGGTATCACCAGGCTTTTCATAGTTAATATTTAAGAAAGACTCAAACATATTCATAAGCATGGTCTTACCAAAACGTCTGGGTCTTGTTAAGAGCAAAACAGTAGTACCATCGATTAAAGACTTATCATCTACTGCTTCATCTTCAGAGAATACAGCCTTTAAGTATGGAGTCTTATCTACGTAGTAACGATTCTTTTCTCTAACCTCAGCGAAAGTATCACCGGTTACTGGTAAAGCTAAGAAGTGTTTTTTGCTCATTATTGGTTCCTGTTACTTTTTCTTAATTTCTTACATGATTATATGTTATTTGCACTACTTTATTAGGCTTTTACATACAAATATTGCCAATTTTGAGGATGTAGAACAAATATTTCTCAATTTTAGTTTTTCTAAAATGAAAAATCCCAGATAGCTTTATTACCTACCTAGGATTTTATTTGAAACTTATCTTTTAAATGAGTTGATGGATTACCTGTTATTTACTCATATCATGACAATTCATCATTTCATCAGATTTTGATAAATCATGAGGCATTGAATTCATGCTCATTGAGTCATGTTCCATATTCATCGACATATGGCGCATATTTAAAGTTTCTATTACTTTTGGTGTATCAGTCATGCCTAAGGCAGGATCTAGCATACCAAAGACCATGGCAGCATGTGAGGTTACAAGATAAATGCTCAAAAGCACGATCTTTACAGCCATCTTAGTACGCTTGTTTGCTTTTCTAAAAATCAGATTTACCTGCAGTAAAGACATTAACACTAAAGGAACCACAGCTACCATAAATAAAAGAGCTGAAGCATAATCTATCCAGCCTTTCCAAAGATTTTGTTCATTTGCAGGAAGAACCAACTCTTTTATAAATAAAAAAACTAAAACAAGCATCACAATGCCTGAGATAAAAGTGCAGATAGAATTTAAACTATGCACTTTTAGTAATGGTTTTGAGCTAAAGAGAAGAACTATTTCAGTAATAGCAATAGTCTCTGCTATTACCATTGGCACTACCATGAAGAAAATCAAGTTATATGGAGAATTGGCCATTAAAAGCGACATATATTGAGTCATTAACATTTATGAATACCTTTCAATTCAATGAAAACACATAAAGTTTGTTTTGAGTTTGCTACTCTAGGGCTTAATTCTAGCAAATAAACTGCATGCAATTGCGACTAAACTTATCATTACGTTTATTACATTAAACGCGGTTACTTTGTAATTATCTAGTGCAGACTTTTATAATCACTTGGAAGTAAATGCTGTTGACCGAACTTTTATCCTCAAAAATAGCGAAAACCAGCAAATAATGTTAAACTTTTGACATTGAATTTAATTAAAAGGAGTTTTGCTATATGTCAATGCCAGAACGTTACCACCCAGAATGCCCACCAGATGCTCATAAAGTTATTAGACCTCCTGTAAAAGAGGTATTTGCTACACTTTGCGTCAAGGTTGAAGATTCTGAAGAGAAGAACGGCATGGCAAACGTTGTAGAAATACTCTCTTTAATGAGCAAAAAGCCTTTAATCTTATGCTCAGATAAGATGCGCAAGCTAATCTGCGACTACACTAAAGACAGTGAAGTAAAACCTGAATTCTTAAGAGTTCATGAAGACGGAAAAGCTTCAATCAGCTATGAGAATGGAGCTATTGGTCCAACTACAGATTTTTATGATTTTGCAGGCAATTCTCTGAACTATAAAGATTTCTTAAAGACCTTAGAGAAAAAATGTATTGTAAGTGTAGATATGTTATCAATGTTTACCTTACGTTCAATCTCTACTGTATATCCTTGGGATGAACTTTTAGCAAATCAGTTCTTAGGTCAGTATTTAGAGGCTTCAAAAACTCTGACTGATGACGACATTGCTCTGCTTACAGATGTACGTTATGGCAGGTTTGATGCACTCAACGTTGAAGAGAAGAGTGCTACTGCTTATAAATTCTTAAGACTAGAACGTAAACTTTTCTTACAGTATCCAACTGAAGATGACTAAACTATTATCTAAGACCGCCTCTTTGGCGGTCTCTTTAATTCAAAAGCCTTCAATTACTCCAAACGATCTTGGTTGTCAGGATTTAGTAAGAGCAAGACTTGAGAATGTTAACTTCAAGTGCTTAACTTTAAAAGACAGTGGCACTGAAAATCTTTTAGCTCTCCATGGTGAAGGTTCCCCTTTCTTTTTATTTTTAGGTCACACAGATGTCGTAAGTCCTGGTGATGAAAGTGCCTGGGCAGTGCCTCCATTTGAAGCCTTAATAGATGATAAAGGTGTTTTACATGGCAGAGGATCACAGGACATGAAAGGATCTGATGCTGCTATGACCGAAGCTCTAGTAAGCTTTGTAGAACGCAATCCTCATCACAAAGGCACTGTAGGTATTCTTTTGACCTCTAACGAAGAAGGAGATGCTAAAGGTGGTACTCCTTTTGTAGTTGAGTACCTAAAAAAGAAGAACCTCATTCCTGATTACTGCCTTGTAGGCGAGCCATCTTGCTCTAATACTTTTGGCGACACCATTAAAAACGGCAGACGCGGTTCGCTTACCGCTCATATCACTGTAAACGGAATTCAGGGGCATGTAGCCTATCCTAACAGATGCGATAATGCAGCTCATCATGCTGGAGTTTTAATCTCACGATTATTCTCTAAAAAGTGGGATGAAGGTTCAAAGTTCTTTCCTCCAAGCTCTTTTCAGGTAACCAACATTAAGTGCGGTACCGGTGCTGAAAACGTAGTACCTGGCAGTTGCTATATTATGTGCAACTGGAGATTTAATGATGCTCTGTCTAAAGAAAAGATCTCTATGGAAGTTGAAAGAATTGTAAGAGAACTTAAAATTAGCTGTGAGATAAGATATGTTCTAAACGGTCAGCCATTCATCACAAAAGGTGGTGAGCTGTTAGACTCACTTGAAAAGGCAATTGCTGAAGTAACAGGCCAAAAAGCTCAGCTGTCTACAGCAGGTGGCACCTCTGACGGTCGCTTTATAGCACCGTTAGGAACAAAGGTTGTTGAATTTGGACCAGTCTCAAACTTAATTCACAAAGTAAATGAAGCTGTAGAGTTAAGTTCACTTGATAAACTTCATGAAGTTTATGTTAAGACTCTGATTGAACTGTACAGCTGATTTAATAACAATATGATGCTGTGCCATTACATAGCATCATAAATAAAAAAAATAAATAGCTAAATTTTTATTTAGCAACTTTTGTACCTCCAAAAACCTCTGACATAGGAAGATTTTTTAGCATATCATCAATGTTCTTAACTTCCTCTGAAGTCAGATAAATTTCTGATGCACCTGCATTTTCTTTTAAACGCTCAGGTTTTCTTGTTCCGGGAATTGCCACAAGATAAGGTTTCTTATTTAAAATCCATGCAAGTGAGATCTGAGATAAAGTCGCATTTTTTTCATCTGCCAAAATTTTAAGCCAATTTAAAAAGTCACGATTTTTCACATAAGAATATTTTTGAAACTGAGGCATAATCGCTCTGTAGTCTGTATTTTTTTCAAAAACTGACATTGCATTATATTTTCCAGACAAAAAACCATTTGCCAGAGGTGAAAAAGCAACAAAGCCAATGTTCAATTCTTCAAGCACAGGAAAAATTTTTTCATGCCATCTAGCCATCATGGAAAATCTGTTTTGAACAGCAGTTACAGGACAGACTGAGTGTGCTCGGCGAAGATATTCTTCAGACATTTCTGATAGGCCCCAGTGCAGAATTTTTCCTTCAGCCATCAGATCTGACATAACCTCAGCCACATCTTCAGGAGCAACATCAGGATCGGTACGATGCTGATAATACAAATCAATATGATCTGTCTTTAAGCGCAATAATGACTGTTCAACTGATTTACGGATAACATCAGGTCTTGCTTCGGGGATCAAAGGTTTGTTTGGTTCTGTCCCTGTCATATCAAAAGATATTCCAAATTTTGTTGCGATCACAACACTGTCACGATATGGTTTTAAAGCCTCACCAACTAGAGATTCATTCCCATGAGGATCATCTGAAGTTCCGTAAATTTCAGCAGTATCAAAAAAGGTGTATCCAATGTCCACAGCTTTGGAAATTAACCTAATCATTTCTTTTTTATCAGCGATTACTCCATACGCATGGTGCATTCCCATACAGCCAAGTCCGATTGCAGAAACTTCAAGATCTGCACCTAAGATCTTTTTTCTCATATTTTTTATCCCTATACTTGATACTGTTTTGACTTTTCAAGAAATTCTATTACAGATCTGGCTGTATTTCTCTCCGAAAAAGATGTTTTTCCTGTATCCATTGAAGCGATCTTTTTCATTTCATCAAACGATAATTCAAAATCAAATATATTCAGATTTTCCTTCATTCTGACTGGGTTTGCTGACTTTACAACTGGAACAATTCCCCTCTGTAACAGCCATCTTAAAATAATCTGTGCGACTGTTTTATGGTGTTTTTGAGCAATTGCACATAAAATTTTATTTGAAAAGAGATCTTTTCTTCCTGCCGCAAGAGGAGACCATGCCTGCATTACTATATTCTGATCTTTAAGATATTTACGTTCGTTTTCTCTCTGATAAAAAACATTGCATTCAACCATATTTACAGCAGGTTTTATACGGTTAAAAAATAGAAAATCAGCCATTCTGTCCTGCGTAAAATTATCCACTCCGATTGATTTAATTATTCCTTTTTCATACAGTTCTTCTAAAGCTCTCCATGCGCCATAATAATCATGATATGGCTGATGAATTAGGTACAAATCAACATAATCCAGCCCTAAACGATCCAAAGAATGCCTAAAACCGTCTTTTGCTTTCTCATAAGAAGTATCAGTGATCCACAGTTTAGTTGTAACAAACAATTCTTCTCTTAAAACAATTTTTTCTGCTGTTACCCTTCTGATTGCATTTCCGACAGCTGTTTCGTTTTCATATGCTGCAGCAGTATCAATCAGACGATATCCTGCTTTGATTGCCTGTACAACGGAATTTTCGCATTCTTCTGGATTTGTCATGCGAAATACTCCGTACCCAATAGAAGGCATCATTACTTCATTATTTAAAATAACAGACTTTTGCATTTTCATAATTCAATTTCTCCATTATTTGATACATTTCTTTTTGAAGGGTGGAAGAGCACCAACACTATAAAAATCATCACTGCCGTCACTGAAAGACTTGCGGGGTATGCTGTTAAAATACAGGAAAAGGATCTGTGGAAAGGGAAAAACTCCTCAATCCACAAAATTCTCACTCCGCATATTCCCAGCGTTGTAACTAAGGCTGGTATCAGTGAAATGCCAAAACCTCGCATATATCCAGACATATTTTCGTAAAACATACTGAAAATGTATGTGGAAAATACCATAACAAGTCTTGTGTAACCTGTGGAAATAACATGCGGATCATCATTAAAAAAAGATAGTAATTCCTTTCCTGTAAAGAGAATTAACAAAATGGAAAATACAGTGGCAATCGCATCCTCAGCAATGCATAAAATCAAAATTTTTCTGCAGCGAAGGAGCTGACCTGCCCCATAATTCTGTCCGACAAAAGTTGTACATGCCAAACTGAATGAATTCAGTATTATGTAGGCAAAAATCTCAATACTGTATGCTGCTGCCGATGCCGCCATAACAATCAGACCAAGGCTGTTAATGGCTGACTGTATCACGATATTGGATAGTGCAAATACAGCCCCCTGAATTCCTGCCGGAAAACCTATTTTCATGATTTGTCTTAAGACTTTTCCATCTATCCAAAGTTGTCTTATGTCAACATGTATAAGTTCATTTGTATTAACAAGAATGTAAAACAGCAAAGCTGCACTAAACACATTTGAAACAACAGTTGCAATTGCTACTCCATTTACAGACATTCCCAAGACAGCAACAAAGAAAAGATTTAGCAGAACATTCAGTATTCCGGATAAGGCAAGAATGACTAGAGGTGTTTTTGTATCACCTATGCTTCTGAAAATAGCAGCTTCAAAGTTATACAACAGTATAACAGGCATTCCGATTAGATAAATCCTAAGATAAAGCAATGCATCATGAAAGACATCTTCTGGAACCATCACAGATGACATAAGTGAATCAGCAATAATTTCTCCTAAAATCATGACAAAAACTCCAGCCAGTAGAGAAACAATGACAGAAGTATGAACAGATTTTGTAACAGAACTTTTGTCATTTCTTCCAATAGCATTGGCAATGACAACATTTACACCAAGTGAAATTCCAACAAATAAATTCACTATCAGCGAAATAATTGAACTGTTAGCCCCGACTGCAGCTACAGCTACAGTTTTTCCGTCTCCAGAAAAATTTCCAACGATCAAAAGATCAGATGCATTAAACAGCTGCTCTAAAACCGCTGTAGCAGCAACAGGCAATGCGAACAGTGGCAATTTATTCCAAATGGGACCATGTAACATATCCAGTTTTTTGTGATTATTATTTTTCTTCATCTTCTGAAACCATCATGTCAGTAGCTTTCTGAAAAATAGTATATTGATTGACTATTAAAATAACAAATACTTATTTATAATGGCATATCATAACTAATTAGAATAATTAAAGGGCATGGAGGAAAAGCTATGGAATTAAAGGCATTGCAGTATTTTCTCGCCGTCACAAAAGAAGAAAATATCACCAGAGCCGCAGATAAACTGCATATTTCACAACCATGTCTGTCAAAACAGATCATGGAACTTGAAGATAAATACGGCAAAAAACTGCTGATTAGAGGTAAAAGAAAAATTACTTTGACAGAAGATGGGATCATCCTCAGAAAACGGGCTGAGGAAATTTTGTCATTAGTAAAAAAAACAGAAAACGAAATATGTTCTAACAATCACCAGATATTTGGAGAAATTAGCATTGGCGGTAATCCTACGCTGACAGTGTTAGAGGTCGCCACAAAACTAAGAAAAAAATATCCTGACGTTTCTTTTCAGTTTTACAGTAGCGATGCAATTGATGTTTTAGAGAGACTCGAACATGGGATCCTTGATTTTGCAGTTTTTCTCGAACCGGTAGATATTTCAGAATATGACTTCATCTCATTACCGGAGACATCACACTGGGGGCTTTTAATGTCTTCTGACAATGAGCTTGCAAAGAAAGAATATGTGAGTAGTACAGATCTTCTCAAAATCCCACTAATTTTTCACCGCAGAGCTGGATTGCAACAGCTGATTTCTCATTGGGCAGATACTGACATAAGAAATTTTAACATAGCTGCCACATATAATGTTATCAATGGTTCTCCTACTAAATTTATCAGAAGCGGATTGGGCAATTATCTGACAACAAGAGATCTGCTTCCTTCTGTTTTAGAAAAAGATGTTTGTTTTCGTCCTCTTAACCCTCCGCTGAAAATTAATTATGCGCTGATCTGGAAACGAACAGCACTTATGTCAAAAACTTCAGAAATTTTCCTGAGAGAATTAAAAATGAATGGAGTGGATGGTATGAATGGTATCTAGAGAACGGCGATACACGGACGCTCGCTGATCTCCAGGTACTTCAGTCAAAGCTCAATCATCCTAGGCAGCAGCTTTCATTGAAGAGTTTTCATAAACAAACTTTTCGGAGCCATTCCCATGAAGGCAGCCAGATTCACAGCCGATGAAATTGAGCGTGTCAGTTATCTTACCACAAAAGGATATCTGCCTGTTGCTGTTGATGTAGCATCAAAAGTCTTTCAGGTATGCTACTACGATTTAGGAGCAAAGCATATCAGAAACTATCAGCTTTCCAGAGTAAAATTCTTTGAATTCATCGATGATACTCAGACACCAAGAAAGCTGATTGGCATTGAAGCCTGTGGTTCATGCAATTATCTTTGCAGATACATTGAGGAGCATAACCACAAGTGCCATATTCTGCCAGCTCAAAAAGTAAAAGCATTTTTACATCTGGATAAAACAGACAGAATTGATGACTGAATTCTGTGATAACTCCAAACGATCAAAAACAATGTTCATAAAAAGCCTTAATCATTGTCTTTGTTAGAGAAATTACAGGATCTGCAGGTTCGAGCTCATCTCTTTTCTTCCACAGAGCCTGTGCAAGTTCATTCTCATCACGTACGATCTGACGAGAACCGTCAACTTCTGCAACATATCCTAAAAGCAGATTACTGTCGATTCCCCATGGCTGTGAGCCATAATACCTTAAATTTTTAATCTTAAGGCCAACCTCTTCCATAACCTCGCGCCTACAGGTCTGTTCTGGAGTTTCTCCTATTTCACAGAACCCGGCTATTAAAGCCACACCTCTATATGGTCTGTCTCTGTACTGCGTTATCACAATGCTGTCTCCATCAGTTACAGCCACAATTACGGCAGGAGCAATCTTAGGATAAACTGTATTTCCACAGTGAGGACAGACAAGGGCTCTCTCCTGAGTTGAATGTTCTGTCTTACTGCCACAGCGACCACAGAACCTGCTGGTGCAGTACCACTGATACAACTGATAGGCTGTAAAGCCGGCAAAACACACAGTTCGTGGATTGTCAGAGCGTAACACTCTTTTGGACAGATAGGAAAAGCCTTCAATGCAGGGACTGTTATCCCCTTTGTATAGAAAATAGGCCTTATCATCGATTCTAAAAAGATAAACAAGATCATTCCTGTTAAAAGCTGAGACCTTAGGTAAAGACAATGGAGAGTCCGATCCATCACCTGAAACTAAAACATTATTACCATCAAAGACAAAGACTTCGTCATTATCTTCAGGATCTCTTTTTAAAGAGAATTCATTGTAAAAACGATGATTAAATAAATTCTGTATCATAAACTGCTCTGCAGATATTTCTCAGCATCAAGAGCAGCCTTACACCCCTGACCTGCTGAGGTAATAGCCTGACGATAAACTCTGTCAGCACAGTCTCCTGCTGCAAAGACGCCAGGTACAGAAGTTGAAGTTTCAGAGGTAAAACCTGTTTTTACGGTACCATCCTCATAAAGTTCAATCTGTCCTTCAAAAGGTCTGGTAGATGGCTCATGGCCAATTGCCATGAATACACCTGACAGGGAAATAGTTTTTTCTTTTCCCAAAGATTCAACCATGACACCGTTCACCTGATTGCCATCACCTAAAATTTCTTTTACACAGGCATTAAGAACAAATTCAACTTTACCGTCTGTCTCTAACTTTTTAAGTCTGTTAACCAGTACCTTTTCAGCTCTGAACTCATCACGTCTGTGAATAAGATAGACTTTAGAGCAGAGATTTGAAAGATACAGAGCTTCGATAAAAGCTGCAGACCCACCGCCAACAACAGCAACTTCTTTACCTCTAAAGAAAAAGCCATCACAGGTTGCACAGGCAGATACGCCCTTGCCCTTATATTTAGTCTCAGACTCTAACCCTAAATATCTTGCTTTAGCGCCGGTTGCAATGATCACTGTTTTTGCTTTTAAAACTGTACCTGATGAGAGATAAACTTCTTTTACATTTTTTGAAAAGTCAGTTTTTACAACTTCATCATAAATAAACTTTGTGCCGAGTTTTTCTGCATGCTTTGACATATCCTGCATGAGAGAAAAACCGTCAGGAGCATCAAACCGTGATGGCCAGTTTTCAATTTCAGGTGTGGTTGTAAGCTGTCCACCGACCTCAGAGCCACAGACTAAAACCGGCTCTAATTGGGCTCTACAGGCATAGATGGCAGCAGTATAGCCGGCTGGACCTGAACCTATGATAAGAGTATTTAAAATCTCACTCATTTAGCTAAAAGCTCCTTATAGTGTTCTTTAGCATAAGAGACTGCATACTTTACCCATGGTTCATTAAAAGAGATCAGATACTCAAGTGCAAAATCAACAGGGAAAGCATCTATGCACTCATCAGCTTTTTTTGAAAAAGAAATATGCCAAGGTTCAAAGGCAATAGTACCTTTTCCGTTAAAAGGACGTTTAAAACCGAATTTATTGAGGTTTTGAGAAAGATACTGACCTAATTTGTAGAAGTAATTACCCTTTTGATATTCTCTTGCGGTAAGTTCTAACTGTTTACCCTCAGGTAAGAGGTTTACAGCATAGATATCAAAATCAGTACCAAAATGGTGACGGGAAAAACCAGGAATTGATGAAAATCTTATGATTTCTAAAACCTTCTGCTCATCACTTAATGAGCTGATATCCATAGGATTTTCATTTGCATCTAAGACAGGTCTTTTTCCTTTGAACTTGTCATCAAAGATTTTAAACTGCTTATAAAAGCTTCTGTAGGCAGAAGCTATACGCAGTTCAAAACCTTTATCAAAGGCATCTGAGAATAAATCTGGTAATGCCTTTGCTGCATCCCTGTCACACATGAGCACACTCATGCGTCTAGGATCATCTTTAATATTTACTAATTTACTGTCATCAAGACCAATTAACTGTTCTTTAGTTGCCATATGTTTCTATAATCTTTGAAGCTTCCTCTTTAAGATCTGAGCTTCCGTGTTCCTTCACATCATCAATGATCTTTAAAGCTTCTTCTGTATCGCCAGTCTCAAAATACAGTCTAGCCAAGTTTAATTCATCAACATAGTACTGATGCTGTTTCGCATTTAAACCTTCATAGTCATCTGTATTTTCAGCATTATCTAAATTGTTGTCATCTGCTACATCGTCCCTCTGTGAAGAAATAGGACCGATGGTATCTGCTACATTCTCTAAAGAATGATCTTCAGTATCATCAGGAGCTGATGATTTATCTTCAACTGGTTCATTCAATGCTAAATCGTCCTCAGGGATACTCTTAGGATCAACTGCATTTGCTGAACTCATCATAGAAGCAATCTCATCATCTGTGAAGGCTTTTTCGTTATCATGAGGTAAATCGTCATGAACACCGCCACTTAGCATGTTCATAATATCCTCATCAGCACCTGAGTCATATTGAGCTTTTGATGCACTCAATCTTTGCTCCAGATCATCTAAAGCTTTTGCATCTTCTGCTTGAGACTCTGAAGATTCGACATTTTCAGCAGGAGAATCATTCTCTTTACTCTCAAGAGCATCATCATTTGCATCAGTTGCGACATCAGCTTGCTCTATAGTCTCTTCTAAATTATCTGATAGATTGTCATCATTTTGAGGAGTGTCTTCAACAGTATCAGAAGCTGTTGTAGCACTAGGATCTTTGCCTTTACCTACAATATCGAAGTCGTCATCAGGAACTGCCCAGGATACAACGCCATTTTCATCTTTGCTGTTGTCATCATGTGGATCTGGATTAAAGATAGCCTGCTCTGACTTATCCTGAATATCACCAATATCATTAGTGTCATCATTTTCGCTCTTAGCAACATTTGTGGTGTCAGCAGTATCTTCGTCTGCTGATGTAACCGTAGCTTCTTCTACAGGAGTTTCATCAAAAGAATCATCCTGCTCTGGCACTTCAAATTCAGGCTCTACAGCTTCATTATCGAGGTAAGCAGCCTCATCAGTATCAACAGGTGCAGCATCTACAGTCTCTGCATTTTCAGGTTCTACAGCATCTGTATGAGGCTCTGCATCTTCATCGATAGTGTGTTCTGATTTTTGCTTCTCTTCATCTTCAGGAATAGCATCAAATGTTTCCACACCATCTGCTATTTCTTCAGGAGACTCTGCCTCTTCTGGAGCATCAACAACATTGTCATTACCAATTAGGAGATCTTCTAAATTAAGATCATCATTTAAGACCTCATCAACATTCTTTCCTACAGAATTGTTTTTAGGGACTTCATCATCAGAGATCTCTTCAGCATCTGCTTCAGGAATATTGTCTTCTTTACGGTCATTGTTTTCAAATTCTGCATCAGTTTCAGCTTTTTCATCTTCAGTATTGTCAGAATTCTTATTATCAGACATTGACTCTAAGAATGCTTTTTCTTCACCTGAGAGTTGCTCTTGAGGATCTTCTGATGAAACGGGCTCTTTCTTTGAAGGCTCTGCAGCATCTTCTGTCTTATTTGTAGCATCAAGAGGATCTGCAACATCTGATGCATCAGCATCAACGTTATCAGATATTTCAGATTGTGAAGGCTCAGCTTTAATATCTAAAGTCTCAGGATCTACGTGATTTTCTTCTAAAATCTTATCTGAGTTATCTTTTAGGTGATTTAACAGTTCATCTTCACTGACATCTTCAACTTTTACATCATCTGCAATGATGTCGTCTGTTGCTGGAGATTCTTCTTTTGATTCAGTCTCATCTGAAGGTGTACTCTCAGCAGTATTTTCCTGTTCTGCCACAGTCTCTTTATCAGCATCATCTACAATTGAATCAATGTCTGCATTGTCTGTTACATCTGTTGCTACATCTGAAGTTTCACTTTCTTTTGCACTATCAGCATTTTCATAAGCCTTATTCATGGCCTCTGTGATCGCTTCTTCTTCAGACTTTGGGGCGGTATCTTCAGCCTCCCTATTTTCCTTTGAAGATGTTTTCTCGGTTACAGACTCTTGTGCTGTTGCATCTGCTACAGGATCTTCTTCAGATTTAGGAGCATTGGCTTTATCTTCAGTCTTTTCTTCAGCTTCTTTTTGCTCATTTAAAGCAGCGCTCCAGGCATCAGCCATAGTCTCTTCTTCAGATTTAGAAGCATTAGCTTTATCTTCAGTCTTTTCTTCAGCTTCTTTTTGCTCATTTAAAGCTGCGCTCCAGGCATCAGCCATAGCTTCTTCTTCAGATTTAGAAGTATTATTTTTTTCTTCACTCTTCTCTTCAGCTTCCTTTTGCTCATTTAAAGCTGCGCTCCAGGCATCAGCCATAGCCTCATCATCAGACTTAGCTTTATCATCATCTTTCTTTTCAGAGTTTTCCTGTTCGTTTAAAGCAGCTTCCCAAGCTGATGCCATATCATCTTGTGAAGTATCTTTATTCTCATCTTTATCAAGATCAACGTTCTTTTCAGAACCAGTCTGCTCATCTAGAGCTTTTGACCACTCATCCATTACATCCTTGTCATCTTTTATCTCATCAGATGAGTTAGTTGTTGCTGCATTATCCCAAGCCTCTTGAGCAGGATCTTTTTCAGTTGCAGTTGCATCAGCACCAGTGTTATCTGCTGTTGCACTGTTATCAGGAATTTCTGTAGCATTTGAAGCTGATTCTTCAGCGTCAGCCTGCTTTTTCTCATTTAAAGCAGCTTCAACATCTGATGCTGAATCAGATGGTGAATTTATAGAGTTATTGTTCTTGTCCAGTTCTTTTTGAGGAATATCCGTGGTATCTGGCTCTTCATCGCCAGATACGGGAGCTTCAAGATCGATAGAACCGTTCTCATCTGATAATAAGGTATCATCTGATGAGTAATCATCCTCAACATCAAAGTCATCGGTCATCTTAGCGCTAGCACGAGACTTTAACTTGATAATTAAGAAGACAATCATCAGTACTAAAGCTAATAAGCCAGCACCGAATAAGATCATCATGACAGGCTTATCAAGATCAACTACAGAGGTAGGTGTACTTACTGAGAATTTAGACAGCTGTAGCTGCATATCCTCAATCTTCTCATCATTAGCAAGTAACATCTCTCTCATTCTGTCATTATCTTGAGAGATCTTTGAAATATTACCTTTAATCTCAATAATGTCTTGCTGAAGACCTGAAATAATATTGTCATACTGAGAAGCAAGTGTAGAAACACTGTCTGCTGCTGTTTTAGCAGTAGCTGCAGATGTTTTCTTCATTCTGTCCATAGCTTCAGCTAACTGTTGCTCTAAGACTTTAGTTTTCTCATCAATAGCTTTCTTATTGCCATCGAGCATGATCCTGATAGATTGAGCATCTACAGCAGCAGCTGCAAGATCAGCACTCATTGCTTTAGTAGCTTCTGCCTTTTTGTTATTGTCTGCACTGCCCTCATTATTACCGTTTGGTACGGTCTCTTCTGTAACCTGACTTTTATCAAGATCAGCGCCACGGGTATTCTCTGGCATTGCTACGGATAAATCTTTTTTAACCGCTTCTTCCTGTAACTTTTTAATCTTAGTCTCGGTGGCGGTGTACTGAGGAATATCGTTATCAGACAGTGACTGCATTGGCTTTGAAGCTTGTGTTGCAGGAGCAGGAGTTGCTGTGTTGTTTAAGGTTGCCTGAGTATTTACAGTAGCAGGAGCATTACCTAAAGGAGGTAAAGTCATACTGCCCTGAGCTAAAAGTCTTGAACCTGTATCGGTTGTTTCTCGTGCAATTTCAGTTACAGGAGGAATAGTAATAGTAGTTCTTAAAAGGTTGTTGACGTTACCATGACCGAATGCGCCACGATTATGTCTGTAAATTGAGGCTACAATCTGGAATTCATTAACACTTCTATCCAGAGGTAAGTAGCGGTGGGCTACAGACCAGATGGTATCACCTGATGCAACGCTATAGGTCCTAGCTGGGGTCTGCTGAACAGAAGTTGCATTGCTTTCAGTCTGAGGTTGTCTTGTTGCTGTAGCCGCTGGTGCTCTGGTTGCAGTTGCATTTACAGTAGCTTGTCTGTTTTGTCTAGGAGCTGCACGTCTTACAGGAGCTCTAATAGCTGGTTGTACAGGCTGTACTTGAGGAACAGTATCCTCAACTTCAGGACCTTGAATAGTAATAGTAAAAGTACCATCTTCATCAGCTGACATTGCCGAAAAAGGTAATAAAAAAGATAAAGCTACAGATAAAAGTGCTTTTTTGCAAGCGTGCATAACTAACAACCCCTATTTTTATGCATTATTTTACTCAAAATGAGATCTGTCAAAATAAGGTCAGATCCCATTTTTGGAAAAGTTATGCATAAAGTGTGCACATTTTACAGATTAGAGAGATTTTGCAATCAATTTTGCAATTTCAACACAAGAAATAGCTTCACCTCTTCTAGTGTTATCCATCATAATCACAAAGCTGTAAGATTTTGAACCAGGTTTGTCCTGCTTTAATCTTGTGAGCATTACAGTTCTCTCGTTGATAATATCTGCTACAGGAGATAAAACATCATCCTCTGAGGCTACAGTTACATACTCTGAAGCATCAAAAGCCTGTTTAACCTCTTCTAATGTAGCCTTATCCTCAAGATCAACATTAACTACCATAGTGTGACCGTAGAATACAGGAACCTGAATGCAGGTAATATCAAAACCACGCTCGAAACGGCCTAAAATTCTTGATACTTCATTACTGATAGCATTTTCATGGTCTGAATATCCATTATCCTCAAGCAGTCCCATTCTAGTGTGCAGATTGAATGCTAATTGAGCTGGAAATCCCTGATGCTCTGCTGCCATACCGTTTAATAATAAGGTTGACTCATGAGCTAGAGTTTCAGTACCTAACCGACCAAATTCTGAAACAGATTCCATTGAGGTTACAGTAGCTCTTGCAATGCCATACTCATCATGAAGAACAGATAAAGCCAGGCACAGCTGTACAGATGGAGCTAAAGCAGGAATAACCAGTCTGTTTTCAATTGCCTTTTTAATATCAAAAGGATTGATTTCAGGTACGATGGTTACAGTCTTATCATCACCATTGAATAAATGGCTATCATCAATAACGATACAGCCTTTCTCTCTTGCTGCATTAATCCAGTGCTGAGATTCATCCTGAGTAGTTAAAAATAAAGCTACATCAGCTTTTGAAAAATCAAACTCTTCAACTGGCTGAACAAAGTAGTTCTGGCCTTTAATCTGAACGGCATCATATTCACCTGTCAATGGTGATAATGGGAAAACTTCGCCTAAAGAGAGATCCTGTTCTTCAATGGTTTCAATCACAAGTTTACCAATATCAGTATCATAACCGTAAATAGCTAGCTTCATTGCCACAGTATCGCTCCTAAAAACATTGCTTTATGTTTACTGTTTTAAGATTATTTCTCTTTTAGGAATAAACATAACTAAAAAAAACTTTGTACATTCTCTATCGTACCGTACATGTCAAGTACCTTTAAAGAACATGGCGTTACTTTTCATCGCGTTACTTTACAAAAATTCTCTAAGATAACTTTAGACATAACATTTAAGTCTTAAAGCAGACTTTAAAGTAACATTAATTCGTAGAGAACTACATACTCGATTTTACCACAATGTCTCATAGATAAACGTATGTTCTAATAGAGATTAGAGCTAATAAGTAAGGGGTAAAAATTGCGTTTTTAGAATCTAAAATTTTAATGATATAAAGAGAATTTTAATGATTCCTGTAGAAAAATAGCTTTCTACATAAAGTTTCTGCCATTGTCATTTGGATCTTTAGGATAGACTTTGGTTTTACGGCGGAAAGTATATGGATTCTGCCTGCCGTTAGAACCATACTTGCCGTTCTTTTTAATACGTGTTTTTCTGATGACAGATGACACCACGCCAAAGAGTTCACACTCATCAACATGAGTTAAGTTAATATCAGGAATAGAATCATCAGCACAGACTAATCTTGGTTCTCTGCCATCTAGAAACTGTCTTAAAAGAAAAGTGCCGTTGATACTCATCACTACATAGTCGCCGTTTTCAATGAGCAGGCTTCTGTCAACAATGACCACATCGCCTTCTAAAATGCCGTCTTCATGCATAACGTTAGAGCTCATTCTGAAAAGGTAAACAGAAGGTAAATTCATATAAAGATAGGTGTTAAGATCCTGTCCTTTAAAGGGACCTTCCTGAAGCTCAACATCACTTCTAATTAAAGATTTCTTCATGTCAGATTTGAACCATTATTATGCACAAAAAAAAGAGGAGTAAGCACTAAAAAGGATACATCTACGTTAACAACCTGTATTTAGACAGGTGCAAAAATATGGACTAAAAATGTTAACGGAGTACGATTTTACAGTTAATTACTTGATTATTTTTAAAAATATTGCACTCATCACGAAAAATTTAAGATTTTTTGTATTATATTACAAGAAGTAAGTAAATATGAGCAGATTTTAATCTGTCGGTTCTAGCTTCAAAAGAAGGACACTATTATGGCATTAACTCGCGCAGAAATAGCTGAAAGGCTGATTATCAAGGTAGGTCTTCCTAAGGCTACAGCTCAAGAATTCGTCGACAAATTTTTTGAAGAGATCGCAAGAAAGCTTGAAAAAGGTGAAATGGTAAAGCTTACAGGCTTTGGTAACTTTGAGCTTAAGCTAAAGAGCGCAAGACCTGGAAGAAACCCTAAGACCGGTCAGGAAGTTACTATTTCAGAAAGAAGAGTAACCACATTTAGAGCAGGTCAGAAGCTAAGAAATCGTATCGACTTTAAAAAAGAATAAATTTTTTTAGTGCAGGTGTCATATATATCACTGATATTTGATATTATGAACCTAAAACGACAATTTTTTTATAAAAACAACTTAGGATATTGAACTATGGAAAAGTTTACATATACCGTCAAAGACAGAGACGGTGTTCATGCACGTCCTGCAGGAGCAATTTTAAAGGCTATCAGTGGCTACAAGTCAAAGATCACTTTAATTTATCAGGATCGTTCAGTAGATCTTAAAGCTGGTATCTTCGGTTTATTAGGTCTTGGTATCCGTTATCAGGACGAAATTTATGTTCACGTTGAAGGTGAAGATGAGAAAGACGCTATCGTTGGTGTAAAGCGTGCTTTTGAAGAGTTCCTGTAGTAGGTATCCCGATCTTCGTCAAGATAAGCCCTGCCCTGTGCAGGGTTTTGTTTTTCTTTTATTGCCCTTTTGGGGTTGATTGACTTCTTGATACATCAAAGCTGTCTTTTGTCTAGCAGCGCGGTTTAACTTAGGTCTAGTGGAGCGGTTTAACTTAGGTCTAGTGGAGCGGTTTAACTTCAGTCTATCTTACATAATTAAAAAGGAAAGAATTATATGAAGGTTCAAGAGAGCTTGTCTTTTATCAGGACTAAGTCTTAAATGGCGATGAACTTTTAAGTTGAGATTAAGATTTAATGCGGTAAGCTCTACATGATAAAGTTCTTACCGAGAGTTTACTGCAGATTGGATACTACAAATTCAATAATAATGACACCAGCCATCATGATCAGTGAGCGCATGATGTCATAGTTTAAGTCAATAAACTTAGTAATATTCTTAAAGCATTTCAAGCTTAGCATGATCTCAAATATTCTTAAGTTCTTTGAACCAAAATAAGAGATAAGAGAACTTGCAACCAAACTTATGATCATACAGATAAACATCATACCTGATGAGCCTATAAATGAGGTTAATAGCAAAGTTAAGCCCCATACGAACAGGGTTCCAAAGTTCCAGCACATAGTCACAAACTTTCGTCTGTACTTTAAATTAGCAAAGAATTCGACTAGAGCCATGCAACAGTCTTTAGCAAAGCTCTCCGACATAAAATGCTGAGTTACTCTTAACAGTTTATTCGACAGTACCTTTGTAAGTTCTTCTTTACGGGAAGCTACAATACTCTCTAACTTTGCTTTCATGCTAAAGACTTTACTGGTATAGGCATCTGTCTCTACAGCCTGATTCTTTACCCTCTTTGTCACCAAATCAAAATCATATTCATACGATCTTAATAAGTTATTAAAGATATGGTCTTTTTTAAGATTGTTTAAGACAAAGATCTTAGCATCTGCACTTACAAGAGAGCGACCTATTGAAGTGTCAATAAGATCAGATCTCATAGAAGAGTAGACATAATCTAAAACAGATGGAATGACGAGTGGCACACCTGAAGCTGTTGCCCAATACTCAAAGATCTTATTAAAACCTGCTAAACAGAATTTTAAATAGCCCATGGAGGAATCACACTTATAAGTCATTAAAAAGTGATAATCCTCTTGAGTATCAGCATCAGAGAGCCTGAATTCAAGTGAATCTAAGATCTTCTGGTAGCAGTAAAAATCAACAACTGAAGGAGGAGGAACATTAAAACTGTCCTCAGCTTTTTCAAATTCTATCTTGATAAGAGGCGCGCAATGAGTTTCTAAATAAACCTGTCTTTCAACATAGATAGAACCTTTGCCCTTACATTTCTGACAAAGGATCTTCTTGTTCCCGCGACAGGTAGGGCACTCAATGTAACCACTCTTTTTACAACGGGCACAGCCACCATCTCTACCCTGACAGGATGGACAGATAATTAAACCAAAACCTGAGCAGTTAGGACAGTTCATCTTTTGAGTACCTGAACAGTCAGGACAGGTGCATTGACCTTTAGCCTTTCTAACTGAGAGACGTTTTATTTTATTTCCAAGCTTGAAAAGCTCAGAGGCACTTAACTCTTCTAAAGAATGGCTGAAACTTTTTTGAATGGTTTTGTCTTTTTCTATAACTTCACGATTAAAACGTTCAAATTCTTTTAAAGCTTCTTCATCAACAAAGTTTTCTGTACCTACAACGTTCTTGATTACAGTGTCTTTTGATTCTACGGTATAGTACCAGTTTGCTAAAAATACAAAAGTAACTTCAGAGAATAAAGGATCAGTAAAACTTACTTTATCAGGTTGAACACCAACCAGTCCTAGTGAATCTCTTAGAGGTACTTTAATATCTATTGACATTGCTTATTTATAGAAAATGACCGTTTACAATTAAAATAGTTAACAAACCGATGACAACAGTGCCTAAAATCAATCTTATAGACTGTACTGCTTCAACTGTAAGACTAGGAACCTTTTTTAGCCTGTGGGTTAGCTTCAGCATGCTTACAGCAGAGTAATAACTCCAGTTTTTAGTAAGAGCAAAAGAGGTAAAGGCACAGATGATTGAGGATACACACATCATCATGATAGCCCCCACAATATTAGGTACCATATAACCTATGAGGATCACTATCATCCATGTCACTAAGGTTATACCTGCCCAAATAATTTTGGTTTTAGGATTGAGAACCATCAGCAAAGGCACAAATGATATAAGATTTTTAGCAAAAACTCTAGCAAAATCTTCTGATATATAACCATGCGCGTTATCAGTAAGTTCTTTAGTAATACTGTCTAATAACTCCTGTTTTACCTTGGTCTTAATGTATATCAGTCTTGAGGAATCTTTGTGCTTTGCTGCAGTTAAAATTGATTCTACAGTAACACCTTGAGCTACAGCCTGCTCTTTAGCAATCTCCATCTCATGTCTTTCGATGGTTCTGATTGTCTTAGCTAAAATTGCCTTTGAAGCTAAGGCTTTTACGCACTTAATCTTTTCATCAACATCATCAGCTGATGCGATTAAAGTATCAGAGAGTAAATGAGACTCGTCGTTGAAAACATAATCTAATACTGGAGGCTTACAGATTGAGCGTAAGTTTTTATGTCCACAGATAATAAAATCAAATGGCTTTTCTACTCCCACGAGATAGACATGCACGGCATAGCATGGAGCAGTACCCAAAAAGTTTACGCTATAGCCTCGAGCGGTTTCATTACCGTTTGGTTTGCCTGAGAAATCGGCTGCCTCTATGATGGCCTTTTCATCCTCTTTTGAAAATGAGGTGATTTTTTTATCAGTACCAGGTACCATGAGAGAAATACTGATTTGCTTTTTGCAGTCAGCATCATAGATAACTTCTCTATCAACAGTAACCTCACCTTTACCTTGGCAGTCTTTACACTTTACTTTACCAGTACCGTTACAGGTATGGCATTTAGCATTGCCAGAGCCATGGCAGACAGGACAGGCCTTAGCACTGCCATGACAGGTAGGACATTCGATGGTGCCTTTACCGCCACAGTTCTCACAAATGGAACTACCACTGCCATGACAGTTTTTACATCTGGTTTTACCAATAGCATTGATACGGTTAAAACAGATGATCTGACCAGAGAGGGCTTTTAAGTCTTCAAATGAAGCCCCAGAGAGGTGTTTTACAAATTCTTTTGTTTTAGCGCTGTCTTTTTCAAGTTCTTTAGTATTTGCTAAAGTAAACTCATCTAACGCGCTCGTTGATAGCACATGAGTTTCATCACTTACAGAACGAAGAATTTTATCAGAGCAGCGACACTTAAAATTCCAGTTCATGGAATAGGATACGGACGCACTAAATTCTACCAAGTCTGAAATTCTAAAGTTTGCTGTAGGAACACCACAACGTGAAAAGATAGCAGCAACAGTGTCATACAGACGCTGTTTTAACAGCTCAAGATTTGCCTTTGACTCTTGAGGAGTGCTCTGTTCTTGATTTTGAGTAGTATTGTTATCCGCGCTCTTGTCAGGTGCAGACTGATTCTGTACAGGTACTGTGTTTACCTGTGAATCGCTATTCTCTGTAGCTACTGTGGTTGTTTTTTTGCCGCTTTCAGGCATACGTTATCCTCGTTCATAATTCTTATATTCTATCGGCACTTTTTGAAATTTATTGACTACAACTCATAATTTTAAGAGCAATTTTATCTTTTTAGTTATTTGTCCTAAAAGTAAGCTTTAAAGCAGTCAGGTGTAACCTGACTGCTTTAAACTTGATCTTTGTGTACTGAGATTTAAGCAGTACTAAGCTATATGCTTATCTGTGGTCAGTGCCTTCATGACATAATCAAAAAAGCCTGTGTTATCTATCTTTAAATAAGTGTTGTTACCAAAGGTAACCGCACCATTTTCTATGGTGTAGCTTGCTACATCAAAAGACAGAGTCTTAGCTTTATGATCTTTAATTAAAACTACCCTCTTATTAGTTACTACTAAGATACCTTCTTCTTTAGAGAAAGAATAAAGGACATCAGCTAATACTCTTTTAACAAATTTAGGTAGAGTACTGTTTAAATGGTAAATTCTGTCTGAGAAAGTAGCGATAATGTTCTCTTCATCCTCACAGACGTAATCGTCAACCTCGATTACAAAGTTAGCCTCATCATTACCGCCTACGCAGTATAAAAGGTTATTGTTCTGAGCAATGAACTTTGCAATTGGATATGGTAGTTCTGAAAACTTAATTTCTAATAATCTTAAAACAGAAATTGCGTTTCTAGTAAAGGTATCGAAATTTGAGAACAGTCTATTTCTGTCATAGCGCTCAATCATATAGTAAAGTAAAAAGATGTATTGAGCTTTTACATCAACCGCGCTCTGTGTAACCCAAGATAAGGTCTTTAAGAGAGCTACTGTATTCTCTGGAGTATCATCAATTAAGTTGTCAGCTAAAGCCTTATTAGACTTTTCACGAGCAAAGATCTCTTTGAAGAAATACTTTGGACCAATCTGACGCATTCTGCTTCTGTAATTATGTAAAAAACCGTAGGTATCATCACCTGGTTCAATGAGTTTTACATCTGAATTGAGATATACCCTAGCACTTCTTTTAAAGACAACCTTACGGTTATCGTTATCTTTAAATACCAAGTAAATAGAGATTAAAAGAGGTATAGCGCCTAAAACAAAAGGATATAATCCCTGTTTAAAGTCGCCATCCCATAAGAAAGGTAATGATACAAACAGGTTTAACCAGCCGTACCAACCTAAGAATCCCTGTAGACGGGTTACAAAGACACCATCTGGAAAGATAAACATAGAAATTCTGTAATTAAGGTGAGTTAAAACTAGTGATAAAACTAGTAAAAAGAATAAGATCAAAAACATGGTCAGTTCTCATTTTTTATTAAATTTATTGTGCAAACTATCATAACAGTATCTTAGTACAAATTTCGTGACTGTACGTTTAATTATTTGATAAAAAATGAGATTTGCACTGAAAAAGACTTATTTATTTTTCCTTAGGATAAAATGATAACGTTTTAGTTATTATAGTAAGAAATGCAAAGAGAGTAGCTCGATTTAAAATTTAAAACCTTTTGCTTTAACAAACTCAAGCCACTTTTTATCATCCACAGCTACACCTTTTGAAGGTTCATAGACATGTGTTTCATAAAAGTAGTTTCTCTCGCCTAATATAGCAGTATCGGTAAGATAGGTCATCTCAGAGTTTACTTCAAAGCCATCGGTTTTAGCTCTGTGATTTGTAAATGCTACGAAAAAGATTGGCTTGTTTACTTTCTCATCAACACAGAACTGATAGTGAAGTTCACCTCCTTTTAAGTTACAGAACTTTCTGTATTTTGATTCAAGGTAGTTGTATGAGACATTATAGATGCCACGGGTTCTGTAGATATGAACGTGAGAGTCATCAGTGTCTGCGAGTTTTTCTAAATTGTAGAAAAACATTCTTTGCTCTAGTGTCTTGGTAAACTCAACAGCAGTTTGTGATTGAGCTAGTTTTGCTTCCTGCTCTAGAACTTTAGGATCACTTGTACATGAGGCTAAAGATAAAAGAGCTAAAGAAAATAGCGCTAACTTAGTTTCTTTCTTAGCAAAACGAGTTGCTTTTAAAGCCATATCTTTAACTACGTTCATAATCTTTTGCCTCTGTCTTACTGTCTTACTTTACTTAATCTGACCTGAGTTTTAGTCAATTATAATATACAAATGCTATCTTGGCAGTGACAATAACAGGTTGTTAATGTTATCGATAGTTCTTAAGTTTTGTCTTAAGAGCTGATGATGCTCTCTTTTACCAATTGATGATTTGCCCTCTTCATTTACACGATTAGGATTGGTAAGCATATTACATTTGTCAGAAAGCCCTTTGCTTCTTTCGTTCTCTTTACCTATAGTGTTTGATACCTTAGTTGTGATCAGGATAATCCTCTAAGATCTTCTTTAACTCATTAGCTATTCTCTTGTCAGAGACAGAGATCTTCACACCTAACTGCTGGGCAAAATAAGATACACGCAGTTCTTCAATTAACCACTTAACCTCGATAAGAGCATCAGGTACTACCTGATACTTGTATCTTGAAAGAGTGTTTTTATAAAGCTCGTTTACCTCTTCAATCTTACGTGTATACATAAGATCACGATTTACATCACGAGAGAGTTTATCGATTCTATAAATAATCGCTTCAAGATAACGTGGCATCTGCATTAAGTGCTCAAGTTTGGTTGAGCTTACAAAGCCTTTATAAACTAAAGAGTCTAATTGTGAGGCAATATCTTTATAGCTGTAAGCTACAGAGAGATTTATCTGTCCTTTTAAAAGACGTCTGATTTCATGGACTTTAAATAAAATCTTGTCTACAAAAGAGCATAGATACAGAGCCTTATCATTTAAATCAGCTCTTACCTTTTGCGCTAAGTTATTAAAGCTCGTCTCATCATAGCAAGGAGCATGATTTTCCTGCATGATTAGATCAATTGAGCCTAAAACTAAGTCAGAAATTAACTCCTTTACAGAGCCTAAAGGCTGATAGTACATAGAGAGCTTTGACTTATTTGGTAAGTGTTGCTCAAGATAAGCTGTAGGCTGTTTAATTGATAGAGACAATAACTTTCTCTGTCCCTGCCACATGGCTTTTTCCTGTTTAAACTTACTGTCATAAAGCTCTAGAGCTACACCATTACCTTTGTCGGTTAAAGCAGGATAGGCTGTAATTTCAATAGAGCCCTGCTTAGTTACCTGCTCAGACTTAATCGTACCAAAGGTCCAGGTAGAACTTGGAGCACTCTCTTTATGAGTTTTAACTACTTTCTTTAGAACATCCTGAACTTCACCCTGCAGTGATTGAGATAAAGCTTCAAAGTTACGACCTTTCTTAATTACTTTGCCCTTTTCATCTTCAATTGCAAAGATCATAAAGAGGTGTTTATCAATTAAAGTCTTATCAAAGTCATCAGCTGTAACTAACTCACCGCCCATACGGGTTAACTCTTTAGCTGACTTCTGATACAGATCGTCACTGCAAGGGCCTCCTAAAGCTTCAGCTAAAGCTTCGGCATAATTTGGAGCAGGGATTAAGTTCTTTCTTAATCTCTTAGGTAATGACTTAATTAAAGAGGTTAAAAAGTCTAATCTTAGGCCAGGGATTTGATATAGAAACTCTTTAGAATTTACCCTGTTCAATACTGCTAATGGAATATGGACAGTTACACCATCATCCTTTGAGGTTGGATCAAAGATATAGCTTAACTTTAATTTAAACTTGTCCTGTATCCAGAACTCAGGGAAATCCTGCTCCTGAATTTTATTAAAGTTATCTTTGGTAACTAACTCTAATGAGAAATCCAGATAATGAGGATCCTGTTTTACTTTCTCTTTCCACCATTTTTCAAAGTGTCGGACTGTTACAATATCCTCTGGTAACTTTTTAGCATAAAACTCTTCTAGTACTGTGGAGTCTACTAAGAGGTCACGACGTCTTAACTTATCCTCAACATGTACCACTTCATCTACAAGCTCAAGATTATGACGGAAGAAGTCATACTTTAACTCAACGTCACCTGCGACCAGTCCATCACGGATAAAGAGTTCACGGCAGAGTTTTTTATCAATCTGACTGTATTGAACCTTGCGTCCCTGAACTATAGGCAATCCATATAAAGAAATGGTCATTGAAGCAATTACCGCGCCCTGCTTTTTAGACCAGTGAGGTTCAGCATAGCTCTTTTTAATTAAGTGAGCTCCGATAGTCTCAACCCACAAAGGATCAATTGAAGCTACAGTTTTAGCAAACAGACGGCTAGTTTCATTTAATTCAGCTGAGCATATCCACTTAGGCTTCTTTTTACATAAAACAGATGATGGGTGAATTACAAATTTCACACCTCGAGCACCTAAATACATGCCCTTGTCATTATCCTCATAATGGCCAATCTGTGAGAGCAGACCTGAAAGTATGGCTCTATGAATTGCTTCATAAGTAGAAGGAACCTCATTAGAGCGATACTTTAGGCTCTGGCAGGATGCCCTTAACTGACGTAATAAATCAAACCACTCACGTACTCTTAGATAAGAGATATATTCAGCCTTTAGACGTTTGCGAAGTGCTGAATTACTCATCTTAGTCTGCAACTGGCAAATATATTTATATAAGTTCAAATATGAGAGAAAATCAGACTTTTCATCATCAAAACGGTGATGAGCCTGTCTGCTCTGCTCCTGCTTATCTAATGGCCTCTCTCGAGGATCCATTACAGCTAAAGCTGAGACGATTACTAAAACCTCACTTAAAGCACCTTCTTTATCTGCCTGTACGAGCATTCTAGACAATCTTGGATCTGCAGGGATCTTAGATAAAGCCACGCCAATCTTAGTAAGCTCAATCTCATCTGTGCCCTTACCTTTAGCGTCATTGATGGCTCCTACCTCTTCTAAGAGTCTGATACCATCAGTTACCTGACGCATCTGAGGAGGATCAATAAATGGGAATTTAGTGATATTACCTAGATGCAAAGCTACCATCTGTAAGATTACAGCAGCTAAATTAGTTCTTAGAATTTCAGGATCTGTAAATTCTGTGCGGGATAAGAAGTCCTCCTCTGAATACAGTCTTACGCAGACACCTTCACTGACACGACCGCAACGGCCTTTTCTCTGGTTGGCACTTGCCTGGGAAATCTTTTCTACAGGTAATCTTTGCACCTTAGTACGTGGAGAGTAACGGCTGATTCTAGCTGTACCAGGATCAATAACATATTTAATACCAGGAACAGTAAGTGAGGTTTCAGCTACGTTTGTACATAAAACTACACGTACAGTTGAGTGTGGTGAGAAGATCTTGTTCTGCTCTGCTGTAGCTAATCTTGCATATAAAGGCAAAATCTCTGTATTTGGAAGGTGAGCTTTCTTTAAGAAAGCTGCAATATCCATAATTTCGCGCTCACCTGGTAAAAAGACTAAGGTATCAGCTCTTCCATGCTCTTTAAACAGGAACTTTAAAGCCTTTAGAATGCCGTTGCGTAAATCGAGCTCTTCTACCTCACACTCAGGATCATCCTCATCACCATCCAGCAATCCTAAAGGCATATATTCAACTTCCACAGGATAAGTACGACCTGAGACTTCAATTACAGGAGCATTGTTAAAGTGCTTTGAAAAACGCTCGGTGTTAATAGTAGCTGAGGTAATGATTAACTTTAAGTCTTTACGCTTTATAAGTAACTGCTTTAAATAGCCTAATAAGAAATCAATATTAAGTGATCTTTCATGAGCCTCATCGATGATGATGCAGTCATAGTTTAAAAGTAATCGGTCTGAAGCTGTCTCTGACAGTAAGATACCGTCAGTCATCAACTTTATATAACAGTTCTCTGAAGTTACATCAGTAAATCTTACTTTATAACCTACGCTGTGGCCTAACTCTTCACCTAACTCCTGAGCAATACGGGTAGATACAGCACGGGCTGCCAGACGTCGTGGCTGAGTATGACCGATTAGACCATGAAGACCTAAACCTGCTTCTAAACACATCTTAGGAATTTGGGTAGTCTTACCAGAGCCTGTCTCACCTGCGATGATAAGAACCTGATTATTTTTAATAGCTTCAATGATCTCATCATGCTTTTGAGCTACAGGTAAAGCTTCATCATAGGTGATTTTAGGAAGGCTTTGCTTTCTGTTTTCAAAAAAAGCTTTGTACTTTTCTAAATCCTCAGAGATCTTTAACTGCAAGTCTAAAAGCTTATCAGCATTGCTTACAGAATTATCCTCACTTTTACCCTGTTTGTCTTTAGGGTTTATAGAACTCAAAGAGAGCTTTTTAAGCTCTCTTGACAGGTTAAGACGATGTTTATAAGTTAAATTATCAAATTCAGCTTTAACGTTTCCTATAAACTTTTCAAGTTTTGGATCTAAGTTTTTATCTAAGTTATTATTCATTTAGGTTTTATCTAATTTAAAAGGCAAGTTGCCTTGCCTTTATCATAAAAATTGTGTGTTAACTGTGTGCTGTAAGCTTAGCTTTTAAAGTAAAAGCTAACGATATTCACTGTCATCGTTAATGCTGTCAAAGAGTTGAGCCTGCGCTAATTTTCTGCGACGACGCAAGTCCTCCTGCTCACTCTTGTGTAAGTTTAATTTTGCCTTTCTTAAGCGTTCAAATTCAGCAGCTCTCTCGGAGGCTAAATACAGACCTGCTCTGCGTATTTTATCACCTTCAAGATCAACTACCACTAAAGTAACTTTAATGAGGTTTACCATATCGCCAGCTTTTGGATAACCACCGATATGATAAGACATCAAATCACCTAAAGTTAGAGTTTTCTCAAATGAGGTTAACTCAAAATCAAACTGTTTAGCTAAATCAACCATTGGGGTTGAGGCGGCATAAATCTTATCGCCATGATACAGAGGATGGCTCTTAATTCTGCTCTCATGAGAGAACAGTGCATTTAATAAAGTCTCATCAGCATCAGTACCAATCATGGAAATGATGTCACCTGTTTTAATTACAGTATCACCATGACACTTGATCATTTTACCGTCTCTAAAGATAGCAGCTACAGTAGTGCCCTTTGGAAAGGTAATTGAACGTAAGGTTCTGTCATTAAATGAAGGCTCCTTAATGCGATAGTTTAATAACTCATAGTCATTAGAGAGCATGATACCTACATCTGATTTGGTAATAGGTGTCAGCATCGATGGTGCATAAACCTTTAAAAGTTTAGCTAAAGGTAAAATTAAAGAGCCCTGGAAGAGTAAAGATACAATTACTACCACGAAAGCTACATTAAAGTACAGCTGAGGGTTATCAAGATGCTCAAATACTGGATAGATAGCAAGTACAATAGGCACAGAACCTCTTAATCCCACCCAGCTCATAAAGATAATGTCTCTTTTGTTATAAGACTTAAAAAATGGCTTTATGCATAAGAAGACAGTTAGAGGTCTTGCAATTAAAGTAATCACCACAGCAATTACTACACCTGGGAACCAGAATTTCACCATCTCATGAGGTGTAACTAAAAGACCTAACATTAAGAACAGAGTGATCTGTGATAACCAGGTAAAGCCTTCAGATACAGGCAGGATGTAACTTACCTGTCTGGTCTTCTGATTGCCCACACACATACCAATGATAAAGATAGCCAAAAAGCCTGAGCCTCCTAGGTATGAGGTAATAGCAAAACCAATTAAACCTAAACCAATAACGAGAATACTGTAAAGACCTACACCTAAGGATAAGGTTGAGACAATCATACGAGCGATAAAGCCAATGAAGACGCCCATGACAATACCAAAACCAAACTGCTGCACAAAGAAGATAAGAGCATCAGTAAATGAAGTGGCCTTTTGAGAAGCAAAGGCAATCATGGTGGTAGTCAACAAAATTGCCATAGGATCGTTAGTTGCTGACTCAATCTGCAGAGTATTAGATACATTTGACTTTAAAGAAATGTTCTTATCTTTACCTAATAAAGAGAACACTGCAGCAGCGTCAGTAGAACCTACGATACAGCCTAAAAGTAATGCCTGAATTAAAGAGATATCAAGTAATAAATAAGCAATTAAACCTGTGATACCGGAGGTTAGGATAACACCTACGGTTGCTAAAACAGCAGATTCAGCTGCCACATTTTTCATCATAGAAAAACTGGTACGCAAACCGCCGTCTAGCAGGATCACCGCAAGCATTAAGTTTGCAATAAAGAAAGCTGAGGAGTAATCAGTATAGTGCAGGTGCAGGATAATACCGTCTTCACCTGTTAACATACCAATTGACAAGAACAGTAACAGTAACGGGGTACCAAAGAAGGACGATAATTTTGAAGCCAGAATAGCGAAAGTTAAAAGAATACCAACTATGAGAAAGGCATAGTTCATGTCAAATTCTGGCATGTATCCTCCAAAGAACTGCTCTGATATAGGGTTATTAAGCCATAAAAGTAAATGGCTCTTAAAGTACCCTCTTTATGGTACTTACACCTCTTGGTTTGATTAAGTTTTTTATTGTTTTATAAATTTTCGATTTTTAATTCCTCGTATATTTTAATCTAGAAAGGGCTTTAAATATAGGCTTAATGACGATATTTACTCACTTGTTCATGCAAATGTTTTTCATATAAACTCAATTTTCTAAAAAATAACTGTTTTTAGAAATACAAAAAGTTAATTTGATCAGGTTCATAGCTTTTACAACTCATAAAAAACTCTCTTTTTATAAACACTATATATCTTCATTAAAAATACATGTCCATTTTAGTGCACACATGCACCATGGCTTATTTAATTGATTTATAAATGCTTTTTATAAATCTAATCTTAAGTACGGTAAATATTCTTTGGTTTTACTAAATATCACGCACCATTAATGTGAGATAGGGCTTTAAGGTTGTTTCTTTGTGGTAACATCAACGACATGGCTTAAGGCATAACCAAAGCCTGCCACCTAGATTTTTAACTAAGATACAGCATCAAAGGAGCTGTTATTTATGTGTTCAATTTTCGGTATTTTTGATATTAAAGAGCATCCTGAAGCTCTTCGTCAGACTGCACTTGAGAACTCAAGACTGCAGTTGCACCGCGGTCCTGATTGGGAAGGTATTTATCAGGGCGATCATGCAATTATTGTTCATGAGCGTCTGTCAATTGTTGATCCTCAGAATGGTGCTCAGCCTTTATATAATGAAGACAAGTCTATTGTTTTGGCTGTTAATGGCGAAATCTACAATCACAAAGATCTGAAGAAAGAACTTACAGTTGATTACAAGTTCAAGACAGGTTCAGATTGTGAGGTAATCATCCCTCTATATGAAGAATTCAAGCGTACTGGTAAAAACTTTGTAGACAGATTAGTAGGTGACTTTGCTTTCGTTATCTATGACGCTAAAGACAACACAATCTTTGCAGCCCGTGACCATATGGGTATTAACCCTATGTATGTTGGCACTGACAGAGAAGGTCGTTTTTATGTAGCCTCAGAAATGAAAGCTTTAGTTAACGTTTGTGACTCAGTAAAAGAATTCCCACCACGTCATTACTTATACACTAAAGACGGTGACTATGAGTTTAAGCAGTACTACAAGCGTGACTGGTTCGAGTATGACAATGTTAAGAACGATCCTGCTGATGTAAAGAGTTTAAAAGATGGTCTGATGGATGCAGTTCGTCGTCAGTTGATGTGTGATGTACCTTACGGTGTATTACTCTCAGGCGGTCTTGATTCATCTGTAATTTCAGCTATTGCCAAGTTCTACTCAGAAAAGAGAGTTGAGGATGACGGCAAGTCACAGGCATGGTTCCCAAGATTACACTCTTTTGCAATCGGTCTTGAAGGTGCACCAGATCTTAAGAAAGCTCGTGTAGTAGCTGATTACTTAGGTACAGTTCATCACGAAATTCACTATACAATTCAGGAAGGCTTGGATGCTCTTCGCGATGTTATCTATCACATTGAGACCTATGATGTAACTACTATCAGAGCTTCAACTCCTATGTACTTAATGGCACGTTACATCAAAGCTATGGGCATTAAGATGGTTTTATCAGGCGAAGGTTCTGATGAGATCTTCGGCGGTTACCTATACTTCCACAAAGCTCCAAATGCTAAAGAGATGCACGAAGAGTTAGTAAGAAAGTTAGATCAGTTGCACTTATATGACTGCCTAAGAGCAAATAAGTCTCTAATGGCATGGGGGGTTGAAGGTCGTGTTCCATTCCTAGATAAGAAATTCTTAGACATCGCAATGCACTTCAATCCTGAAGCTAAGATGTGCCCTGGTAAGGTTATCGAAAAGAAGGCTCTAAGAGAGGCTTTTGACGGTATGTTACCAGAGGAAGTTCTATGGCGTCAGAAAGAGCAGTTCTCTGATGGTGTAGGTTACTCATGGATTGATGCTCTGCGTGACTATGCTGAAGAAAAAGTTTCAGACAGAAAGTTTGCTGAGCGTGAGGTAAGATTCCCAGTAAACACTCCTTTAACAAAGGAAGCTTACTTATACAGAGAAATCTTTGAAGATCTGTTCAAGTTACCATCAGCTGTAAAGACTGTTCCATATGGTAAGTCTGTAGCATGCTCTACTCCTACTGCTATTGCGTGGGATGCAAAGTTTGCAAAGATGAACGATCCATCAGGTCGTGCTGTAACCGACGTTCATGAAGAAGCTTACGAGATGGACCACAAGATGTAAATCTTGAGGTAAAAGTTCCTTTATATACATTATCATTTTTCTTACTCATTAAGGTTCAGTGCAAGCTGAGCCTTTCTTTTATCCTAAAGTTCCTCCTGTTTTTATCGTTACAAAACTGATTTAATCTTAACTTTTTAGACAAGCTCACCTATCTGTAACTTCAATTTCTATGGCTCTATTAAAGTTCTGTATAATCACTTATAGCTTATTAACTTTAGGTCACACCATGAAAAACATATCCTGTATCTTAAAAACTCTTATGGCATTTGCCTGCCTTTTATTTACAAACTCAGTGCTCACAGCCTGCAGCTCCACCACCGATAACTCTCAGCCACCTACTCCTTATGAAAAGATTGGTGATGTAACTGAGTTTACAAAGTATGTTGAAAATGGTAAAACCACCTTAGGTGAACTATTCACTCATCTAGCCCCAAGTACAGCAAGCTCTGATTATTTGCTAAATACAGTTCTCTATACTGGTAACCTAAAAAAGGACCATAAAAGAGTTTTAGTAGTGCAGTACTGGGCAAGATATCCTGGCTTAAGATACAAGCCAAACGCTGTATGCAAAAACACTAAGAACATTATCATCACCTTAAAAGATGACAACCTAAATGCTGACAATATTGTTGAAGGTGTTTATTACACTGGTGCCTCATATGCAATTAAAAGTGTCATCTTCAGTAAATCTACTGAGTATTATCATGAGTTAACAGAGCAAGAGCTAAAAGATTCAATTAACTTTGACTGGAGTAAGGTTTATTTCCAGTCAGTAGTTTTAGATAGTGCTAAAGCAGACTCTAAAAAAGATAAAGATGAAATGCAGATCGTATAAGATCAGCTAATACCAGTACTTTATGAAGCACCAGAACTGAAACTTGTAGATGAAGAGATGTTTAAGAAAACAAAACTTGCTTTTGGCAACTATTCTGACACCTCCTCTGACACCGCCATTGTGCCAAAGATTGAAAAAGAAACTGACCACTATGATTATGTGGAAAGAGGCTTTGAGCTTCCTTCATGGTCCTATCGCGTAGGCTTCGATTTCTTCTTGGTGGGCGTTTTTCACGGAATCACGTATCATTCTTTATAAAGAGTGATAAGAACAGAAGTCTTTACATGTATAATTAAAATAACAAAATTACCAACACCAAATTTCAAAATATAACCACAACTGGTGTTGGCAAATCCACTTTAAAGATGAGGTATCCTTTGAAGGTATTCAAACTTGTATTAAGGCTTATAGCACTTTTGTGTGCAACAACTTTCCTTACAGGATGTGCCGGCTTAGCTGAGGATCTTGGTGATGTCAATGAAATTCGTTATTACGTGACAAAAGATCAATCAACTGTAAAATCAGTTCTCTATAGGATGAATAATCCAAACGTAGAAAAGCGTAGCTATGATTACTATGTTTCAAGAAAACTCTATGAAGCAACCCTGGTAAGTTCAGGCAATAAGCTCTTAATTGTCCATTATTATGTAGATTTCCCTACAAAGTCACAGCCATATAGAACTTTAAAAGACATAGTGTTCTTACTTAATGATGACAAGCTCTCAGAAGACAGCATTATTCATGACATCAAGATCTTTGGTGCAGCTTACCTTAAAAACGAAGGCATCAATGAGTACTATGCAATGTCAAAGAAAGAGCTAGAGGCTTTTGACAATATGGGCGAAGAATATATAGCATCATCTAATAAAACAGGTCAATTCAAATCAGAGCTTGATCTTACAGAAGAAAAGCTCATAAAAGCAGAAACAACCGAGTTATTTGGTGAGATTGACGATTTAAAAGTCGTTGAAGATAAGCAACTAAATTCTTTAGGTGTTACTGATATAGAGAGTATCTTAACAGCACCTAAAATACGAGTTGTAAAAGTCTCTTATCTCATGTACGGAGCAGCCATAGCGCTTGCAGTTGCAGAAGCTGTATTACAAGCAAAGCAACAATAGCTACAACTTTTTATAAGATTCTTATATTGAAAGTTATTCAAGAGAGCTTACACTTGTTAATTTTGAAATAAAAAAGCTATGTCGGATTTTGTCTAACATAGCTTTTTGTTTAACGTGGCAAGACAATCTTTTCTATGAAAGATTGCACGAAAGATTACTGGTGCATAAAGAAGCCAATAATTAAGATGATGCTTACGCCCCACATAACTGGAGTTACCTGACGGTATTTACCAGTGATCAGCTTTAATAGACAATAGCTTGCAAAACCGAAGCCAAAACCATTACCAATAGAATAGGTCATTGGCATCATGATCACGGTTAAGAAAGCAGGAATTGATTCAGAGAAGTCTGTAAAGTCGATACCCTGTACATTCTTCATCATCATTGCACCTACTACAATAAGTGCTGGAGCTGTTGCGTAAGCTGGAATTAAGCTTGCAAGTGGTGAGAAGAAGAATGCTAATAAGAAGCAGATACCAACAACTACTGCGGTAAGACCTGTCTTACCACCAACATTAACTCCAGCTGATGATTCAACATATGAGGTTACAGCACAGGTACCCATGGTTGCTGATAATAAGGTACCAACAGAATCGGTCATCAGAGCTCTATCGCAGTTTTCAATCTTACCGTCTTTATCTACAAGACCTGCAGCCTTGGTAACGCCGATTAGAGTACCGATATTATCGAATAGCTCAACAATGGTGAAAGTAAAGATGATTGAAATTAAACCATAATGGAAAGCACCTACAAGATCCATCTTTAAGAAGGTCTCCCCCATACCAGGGAAAGAGAAACTTACAACATCTGAGATGCCCTCAGGTGCCTTAGTTACGCCAAAGATCATTCCAATTACTGTTACGGTCACGATACCGATTAACATGGCAGCTCTGATTTTTAAAGCTAAAAGAGCGCCAATGATGAGTACTCCTAAAAGAGCTAGATCAACTTTGGGATCAGAGAAAGTACCTAAGGTGATCTTTGTAGCAGGAGATTCAACAATCAGATTTGAGCTTTGAAGACCAACGAAAGCAATAAACATACCTATACCGACTACGGTCGCAGATTTCAAACTCATTGGTACAGCATCAATAATCATCTGACGCAGTTTGGTAACAGTCAGCACAAAGAAAACTAAACCTGATACAAACACGGCACCTAAAGCTGTTTCCCAATTCAAGCCTACAGTCTTACATACATAGAAGGTAAAGAAGGCATTAAGTCCCATGCCAGGAGCCATAGCAACCGGAAGATTTGCAAAAAGGCCCATTGCAATAGTACATAAAGCAGCAGACCAGATAGTTGCAGCAACAGCTGCTTCTACAGGGATTCCTGCTTCTTTTAAGATTGATGGGTTAACAAAAATAATGTAAGCCATTGCTACGAAAGTAGTAATACCGGCAATGATCTCAGTGCGGACATTAGTTCCTTTAGCTTTTAATTTGAAATGACGATCTAAAAAGCCCTGATCGTTCTTTGAGATGGTGTCAGACATAATTTCCTCTGAATGAAAAATACCTGCTATAAAAGCGCTTTCAGTATATTTGAATTTACCTTAGTGTCAATGCTGATTGCATAAGAAATCGACTTTTACCAAGATTTGATAAATATCGTATTCACTAATGTGCTGACAAGCGTGCATATGCAAAACTTCTAGAGTGTTTTAAGACTGCTTTTGAAGAGTTTATTAAGAATTTTTGCAGAGAAAAATGGAGGCTTTATAAAGATACTTATATTGAGCTAAAGGTATATATTGTGTTGAATGCAAATATATTGAGAATAATTCCATACTTTGATGGTATTTGGTTTTACCTGATGGTCAAGCAAAACAAAAAGCTACCATAATGGCAATAAAACCAATCACTATCAAAAGAGTCAGTACTAAACCTACAATAGATAAAGCAATACCTGTATAACACAGTTTTGTGCTTTCTGGATGCTTTTTTAAGGTTATAAAACCAAAGACAATACCTAAAACTGCTAAAGCTACACCTAAGAAACAACCTGCACCAGTAAAAATACTTAAGATGGAGACAATTCCTAGAACAATTGGAAGATACGGCAAAAGATGATCCTTACGCACTGGCGCATAAATTTTGTACTATCTATTGAACATTTAATTTACATAAATGTTCAAAATTATTTTTTAGTCGCGATAAGCGTGAAAAACATTTTTTGAAATAGGTTAATCAAAAAATTTATCAAGCAAAATACCGATTACTATCATTATGCATGAATAAGAAAGAGCTGCACCTGTAAAATTAATATTTTCCTCATCAGGATACTTATCTAAAGCAAAATAGCTAGAGACAATGCCTAACCCACCCAAAATTACAGCAAATATAAAACTATCCCATGCAAAAATACTTATGAGTGAGGCTATTCCAAAAGTAAGAGGAAGATATATCCAAAATCTCAAAATTCTCATTTTGTACTCCTGACAGAGTAACGTATAAATCTTGTACGATTTATTTTATGTACACTTAATGTAAGGGGGCAAGCGGATTTTTAGGATTATTTAGTAATCAAATCATTTTTCTGAAAATTAAGCTCTATTTGCTATAATTCATGCGTTACAAACAGTATAAGTTGCAAGACTTCAGTACTTGTTTATCAAGATCATTTATCAGAAGAAAAAGGTCAAATGGAAGAATTAGGTCTTACTAGAGTTCCTTACTATTCAGAACTTAGTGTGTTTAATCGAGATGATGTACCAAATGATGCTGTATGCCTAGTGCTTTCAGTCATGCTCTATTGGCATTCACTAGAAAAGTGCCAGAGATTTAATGCAAGAAATCATGTGCACCTTTTAGCCCGTAATTTAAGAAGAACTCCTGAATGTGTAAAAGAGTGCCTAGACTATCTTACAAGCTTAAAGATCTTAGATAAAAAAGAAGAAACTATCACCACAGAAAGTGACAATCCTGATAAAAAGACCAAATTAAACGAGTTCTATACCCTAAACTTCCATGTACTCCATGAGCTGTTAAAAGAGCATAACCTGAATATCCCTGTAAAGATCCTGCGTTTGGCAAGTGACGATTACTTTGATATCTACTCATATTTATCACCAAAGAGAATGCCTTTAGTACAAGGTCTTGTAGGTATGGTCAAAGGTGGCATTTATGATGAAGCTGCTTTAAATGTCTGCAAGGTTATCTGTGGTATCTGCAAAGACGGTGACTATGAGGATTTCTCATATAAAGCATTAGCTCCTGGTTGGAGAATGTTAGCTCAGCCTCCTGCTACAGCAGAAGACGTCGTACAAAGATATTTAAGAGAAGGCGAGCGCTCTGTAGATATCGATCTTATGGATGGCTCTTTCTTTATGCCTGACGGTGATTACTTTGGAACTGAAAAGCATAAGATTTGGCATTCAGGTAAAAGTAAAGAACCTAGAGTTTTAGCTACTGCCCTATACCTTTGCTTTACAGCTTTAAGTCATGATGTAGAGTTCTATTCAGATCTAGATCTTGAGGAGCTAAAGGATGGCTTTGAACTTCTGAATAAATTTACAGGATTAAAAGGCAGATTATCTGAGGTGTACTTTAACTATAAAGACTTTACAGGAGATGCCCTTGTAAAGGCTAAAGTAGAGTACCAAAAGATATTAGAATCATTATCATAGATCATATTTGCCACAAGGTAATAATCAAATCTTTAAGGTGATAGTTTTACTTGTGGCGAAATACTAAATTGCCTAAATTTGAGCCTTTTCAATAATACACTGATGTGTTTTAGTGTCTTTTGAGTAGTTAATACCTACTAACAGAACTTCACCTTTATAGTCTTTAAAGAACTGTAAGTAATTCTTCTCTTTAATCTGAGTGATAGCAGTCTGTGCTGACTTATCGTACTTTAACTCAATTAAAAGAGCTGGTTTGTTTACACCAGACTTTGGCAGATACACTAAATCAGCATAGCCTTTTCCTGTAGGTAATTCTCTTACAACGTTATAGATATCAGTAGTACTTAGTTCTAAAGATAATGAGATTACACATGACAATGAGTTCTCGTCATTGTAAGTTAGAATTGAGGTATGGTCTTGATGAGCTTCATCAAAGACTTTAGCTACAGCATCAGAGTTTAATGACCAGATATCATTTAACAGGTCATATGACTTGCTTATAAGATTATAGACACCAGAGTATTTTTCATTATCTTCAACGATATTTCTAAACTCCATTTTGATTTCTTCATTTGGAATATGAACTACAAATTTAGAAATATTGTCTACCCTGATATCTGAATCTGGTTTTATTGTGAGGTACCCTAAATGAATGAGCAGAGTTAATACATCGTTCTTGGTCTTAAATGTAACCATATCATTTTGGAATTTAGCTACATTCACAACAACATCTTCGCCTGCTATTAACTTTACAATGTCATCTCTTAAGCCTTCCATGTTCATATCAATATATTCCTGAAGGCTTTCAAAAGTTTTCTGTTTTGGTCCAGTAACTTCCAAATCTTTTTCTGCTGATGCTCTTTACTACAGAATTTGGATTATAAATATGAGGGACATCTGTAAAAGAGTAGCCATCATACCATTGCTGCATTTGATTAAAATTCATCTTGAATTCGTTACACAATGACTGAACTTCCCTCTCTGTAAAACCAATAAATGGAGCAAAGTTATCAGGATCAGTCATTGAAAATTCATTGAACATATTCAATGCACTCTGGTTACCGTACTTCTTAATTGGAAGAATGCCTGTCATGTAGGCTAGAGCAATATAGGACTGATCTTTAAAGATACCTTCTAACCATTCAAGATATAGTTTTAAACTTTGAGCATCTTCTTTTTTCTCACGCATGATGCGATCCCATTCATCAATAATGAAGACAAAAGGAACTTTGCTGACAGAGAATACATCGTCTAAAGCTTCGTACAATTTGTCTGGAGAATTGAATACAACTTGCGGATAAGCTTCTTTTAATTCTTTTACTATTGAAGATGTGACAGACGAAATCATTTGATTAACATCATGACGTGCGCTATTAAACTCTAGCGACATGTTAATGAAAATAACATTATATTGATTTAAATGTTTTTTATAGCTTGGAGATTTTGCAATTTTGAGACTATCAAACTGGGATGAGCTGTCTTCACCTCTTGAATAGTAAGAACATAGCATTTGTGCTGTTACTGACTTTCCAAAGCGACGAGGTCTACTGAGACAAAAATATTTTTGCTTTGTCTTTATACATTTATTTAGGATCTCAATTAAAGGAGACTTGTCAACGTATATAAAAGAATCTAATGATTCTTGAAAAAGATTTTTCTCCTTATTTAAATACTTCGGCATTTTATCTCCTCCAGCGATGGAATTGCTTTACATTCCTTATTATATATGGAAGGTTGTCATTTTCACACTACAATAAATAATTAAAAAAACATAAAAAATTTTCAAAAAAGCTTCTATTTTTTGCATTTTTTGCCAGTAAATTGTCTGTTCTTAAAAATTTGCCCTGTACACTGCCTCAAACTTATTTTGAGGATTATTTAATGTTCTTTAAATCAAAATCTGTAGAAAACAGTTTTCAAACTAAAGATCCTACCTGGTTAATTGTGTTAGGTTCTTTAACTCTTTTTGCAACCTGTATCTTTTGCGCCTTAGATGGCGCATCACTATCATCATCTCTGTCATTTGGACTGGTGATCTTACTGAATGTGCCTATCTATGTGGGCATGTTCAAATATGAACCTGACTCTGAGCATTCTAATGAATACTACCTTTGTGACAGTGAGTTGTATAAGCTCTCTGGCTACGAGGAAGTGCCAATCTTAGATAAAAACAGTAACTATAAGTTTACAGAAGCTACCCGTCTTATCGACAGGCATATTGAATCTCAAAAGGAAGAAAACCGTAACCGTGAGGATTATGTACCTATAAATCTGAATAAAGATGACATTGCAGCACTGACCATGGTCGCTGCTAAAAACATCACCAATAAGCTCTTTATTGGATATGGCTACGAGTTTTTACCAAAGCATGCAAGACGATTGGCAAAACTCCAGGAGCAGGGACTAAAGCAATTGCCTCACGGTAAAGGCTCTGCTCAAATTCATAATCTGGAAAGACGCCATAAGCCTCTGTTCATGTCTTTACAGAATATTAAAGATCATGCCATTGTTTTTGGTACTACAGGCGCTGGTAAAACCAGATTCTTTGATCTTTTAATTACTCAGGCCATAGAAAGAAACGATACTGTCATCATTATCGATCCTAAAGGCGATCACGATTTAAAGCGCAGAGCTCGTAGAATCTGTGCCTGTACTCATCGTGATGGTGCTTTCCATGTTTTAGATGTTAAAGATCCAAATTTAACCACATCTGCTTTTAACCTCTTTGGCTCATCCACAAGTGCCTCTGATATTGCAGATAAACTGTCATCTCTTATGAAGCAGTCAACCTTTGATACTGACAGCTTTGCAAGCTATGGTCAGGAGGCTGTAGCCTGTGCTGTAACTGCCTTAGATTGTCTTGATTTACCTGTTGATATCTACCATATCTGCAATCATGCCAATATCGAAAGCTACTTTGACGGCATGGTAGCAGGTCTGTCTAAACTTACAGCTAAAACTCAAAACCGAGATCTTGCTGTGTACTTTGCAAGGCTCTTAAAAGGTTATTCTATTGAAAAGCACCTTTACACTCATGTAAGAGATTTCTTAGTAAGCATTGGCGATGAAGCTCAATTAGATGGTATTTCTGATATAAGCGAGGATAGTCTTTTAGATCCAGAGGTTGCTTTATCTTTAACACCAGAGCAGTTATCAGCTCTTAAAGAGAAAGTAAAAGCTCAAAATGATGAGAATAATATCGTTGAAGCTCAAATTGCAGATACAGATGTCTCATCAGGTACTGAAAATTATGCTGATAATGGCTACAGCCAGACAGGTAATTCTACTGATGACAGCAATACCATAAAAACAGAAACTGACTCTAAAGAGACTGAAGTAAAACCTAAAAGACGTGGTCGTCCTCCTAAAAAGAAGCTTGAAAATGCAACTTCAGGTACTGCTTCTGATACAGCAAATAACTCAGGTAAAAGCAAAACTGAGACTAAAAAGACTACAGCTAAAAAGAAAAACTCAAAGCTTAAGAACGTAAAAATTCAGGTCAAGGCAGCAGCTTTTCTTACCTATTACAAGTATCTAAAACAGCACTCAAATTTGGATACTGATCCTGAATTTGAAAAGCTGATATCTATGACTGTAAAAGAACAGTCTTTCTTTGAAAGAACCACTGCAAGTATTAAGACCGTACTTAATACCTTAAACAGTTACAACCTAAAACGGATCCTGTCAAAGAGTCCTACACAAACAGATTTTTCAGATATCTACCAGAAGAATAAGGTCTTTTACTGCGCACTGCATTCAATGTCCAATGCCTCCTTAAGCTCATATGTAGGTAAGTTACTTTTATCAGATCTAAGCTCTTTTGCAGATCATATTTATTCAATGGATGAGGATTTACATGCTCTTAATAATCATAGTACAAATGATAGGTTGCGCCATGCTGATGATGTATTTAGTAAAGTAGACAGTGCTTTAAATACCAGTTTAGATGGCGACCTAAATAGCAACATAGGTTGCAAACAAAATTACAATATCAATGACAATTTACACAGTCATAAAGCTGATTTTACTGATGCTGCAGGTGATGATAATGTCGATCCTGATGCAAAGGCTGCCCTAGCTCTTAGTCGTGAACTTGTAAATATGGATGAAATAAACTCTTTTATTGAGGAGAAAAAGGCTGAAAAAGAACAGAAACAGCTTCGTTATAAAGCTTTAAATCCTGAATTTGACAAGGTCATGAGTATCTTACAGGCCCCAAAATTTGACAAGGTAAAGCAAAGACGCAAGGTAAGTATCTTTATTGATGAGGCAAGTGAGGTGGTTAATGAAGCATTACTGCAGCTTTTAAACAAAGCTCGAGGTGCCGATTTTTCAATTACGATTGCAACTCAGACATTCTCTGATTTAGCTAAAAGATGTGGTTCTAAAGATGCAACTATGCAGTTAATTGGTAACTGCAACACTATGTATGCTTTAAGAGTAAAAGATGAAGAGACAGCATCTGTCATCACCTCTTCTTTACCTAATACCACATTCTATACCAAGAACATCTCTACAGGTACGATGTCTGATACCTATAAAGAGAATTACAAAGACTCAGCCTCTGTAAGTGCTAATACCTATATCGACAGGATTTTCCCTGCATCAGCCTTAATGGAATTGCCTAACTTTGAGTATGTGGCAAAACTCTCTGATGGTCGCTTTGTCAAAGGTGTAATTCCAATTCTTACTGACAATAAGGTGCGTGATTAGTATGGTTTTAGAAGATTATGTCTTTACTGCTTTGCATTACTTCCCTGCTTTTAGGATTGATGCAAAGCTCTGCTTGCATCAAAGTTTCCCCACGTTTTAGGTTTAATTATTTAGATAACAACCAAGGATCAATACAGGACAGAATCATATGTTCGGGTTTACTTTTAAAACATTAAGACTTTATGTAATCTGTTTTATCATTTTGCTGTTTATCTTAAGTGCCGATTACTTTGGACCCAGTACTAAGGTTATCTTTTATGAAGAATTAGATGACTTTTGCTATATCTTTTCTCATAACTGTGAAGACGCCTTAGTAAGGATAGGTAAGATTGCTGATTTAATAAAACCAGTTCTGGTGGTAGCAAAGGTTGTGGACTTAGATAAAGTTATCTTATTGCCAGTTATCAGGATCCTCTTTTTGGCAATAGGCTTTGGTAAGTATTTAGTAATGCTGACTTTAGCAGGATTTGCACTTGGCAGAATCTTAAGATTTCAGGCAATTGAGGATTTTAAGACACCAATTATCTTAAAGATTGTAGGTGGCTTTTCCTATGAGTTTGTAACCTTGGTTCTACTTATGCTCATCTTTCAGGCATTTATATCCTGTGCTTACATCTTAACCTTTTTCTTTTTGTTTCTGCCAGCGCTGTGCGGTATCAGGATAGGCTCAGCCTGCTAAAAGCTAATTGTTTCATCCAGTCTAAGGTGATTTCGCTGTAATGGGTAAAGAGTTTGTCAATCTGGTATCTACCATCATCACGTTTCGTCTACTCAAAGCTGTTTCTAAGACAAATCTGTTAGATAAGATGTCGTTTGGTGATTTGATTGATGATTTAGGCACTGCCTGGGGATTGACAGACTCTTTTAATAGTGAAAAGCCTCAAAGTTCAGATGATAAATGGGTTCACACTCTTGACTGTGTTATAAATGAATTAGAAAAACTTGATTTGTCCATTCCTACTCCTAAACCTGCCCCAAAAAAAGAGGTAGAAAACCTAAACCAAAAAAGGACAAACCGAAAAGACCTAAAGGTCGTCCTAAGAAGATCTTTTCTACACCCTAGTACGGCAATCTGTGAAAGTTTTAATAAATTTATTTTTGAGAATAGGATTTTAATTGCAGGATATGCTCTTCAATCTCTTTGATCACTCTTTTGAAGATCTCATCACTTTTACCTGTAGGATCTTCTAAATGCCAGTTATCATCAAAAGGTCTACCTATAAAAGGACAAGACAAACCATAGTCATCAACTGAAAGCTTACATGGGTCATATTTAACATCAGTGTCCTGATTTTGCTTGTCTGTTTTTAAGATAGAGTCTTTTTCTGGAATTAGAGCACTTCCATTATCATTATTTACGCTCTTTTCTGTATTATTACTGTCTTTAACACAATGGTTATAAAACAGAGTATCAAGATCAATTAAAGGAGTCTCCTGTAAAAGATGAGAGACTAAGATCACTGCTAAGGCACTATCATCAGCACTGTCAGCATTATTTTTTGCAAAGTCATAACGAGCAGATAATGGTGTAAAGTCTCCATTATCTAACATAAAATGAGCAAAGTTACAGATTAGCTCTGTCTTTAAAGTACCTTTACCTTTGCAGCAATCTAATACCTTAAAACAAAAGCTTTCATCAAAAGAAGAAGGACGAAAGTCATCATTTGAAAACATTTCGTAGCATTCAAAGGCTTCATTATCGCAATTTATCTCAGTGCATTTTTGTCTGTAAAGCAACTTTGTAAAGTAGTTATAAGCAAACTTATCATAAGAGAGAGCACTATTATCTCTGATAAGTTTTGATGTCACCTCTTCTAACAACTCGCCTTTAAACTGCAAAGAGCCTGATTTTTTACATCTTAAAGCATTATTTACAAGTGTATAAGGATTAATGGTGAAACCTAACTTATCCTTAAGTCTTGCCTTAAAGTTTTGGTTTAATGATCTGATATTGTTTGAACTGTTTACTTTGGTATTTTTATTCTCAAGAGATAACATAGCTCTCTCCTTAAAAGTGTTTTTATAAAAAAATAGGTGTAGTCTATACCTATTTATTACTGATTAAAAAAATTTAGTTTTGCCATTCTGTCTGTTTTGACTCAAGCGCTTGAAAATAGGCTGCAACCTCAGTGTATAGATCTGGGAACTTCACTTTTGTAAACTCCACAGGAGCATAGTGATTAGGTTTATAGTCAACACAGCAGTTATAACGAGTAATCCCGTCATCCTCATCTACTCTTTGAGTATGGGTGTGACCGTGAATAATCCTGGTACAGAAACCTGTTTTGTCACCAATAAAGCCACGTGTAGCCTTTACAAACTTGCAGTACTCTTCATCCATGAGTCTTGCATGGTAATCAGGTTTTCCTGTTACTGGAAAGTGACATAAAAAGTAATTCCGAAAGATTAAATATCTGTTAACTGACAAAAAGCCACACTTTCTGTAAAACGAGTCTTTATACCAGTCATGATTGCCTTTAATTAAAACCTTACGCCCTGGCAGCTTTGTAATGATCTCAGTCATCTTTTGACCTTTGTGATTCTTTTTGAAGGTTAAATTTCCTAAAAAGATCACCATGTCATTCTCTTTTACAGTATCTCTGTATTGAGCTAACAGGAAATCATCAGACTCTTCAATCCCCTGCTCTGTAAAGTCAAAAGGACGGTTACAATATTGGATGATGGCTTTATGCCCTAAATGAAGATCACTTGTGATAAATAAACGTGGCTCTGTTACTTTGTCAGCTGTTACTCTCATATGATGATCTCCTTTAGGATTAACAAATTTCAAATATCATCCTTTGATATATTTCAGTATATACGATACCTAATTATTATCAAGTAAATTTTTAGGTATTTTTTATATCTAAATCACTTAAGGTTATGTTTTTCGTTTTACAATTCTGTACACTATCTTTAATACAGATTGATGAGATATTCAGTAAATAAGAGACAAAAGAATGAAAGAGCTAACAGATAAAGTAAACATGGATAACTTAAGTTTGATTATTAAGACATTAAGATCTAAAGCTACCTCTTCAACTTTCTTTAATAAGTCAAACACTAAACTGTTACTAAAGCTTGCTGTTGCCTTTTATCAGTTTAAAGATAAAAGTTTAGAAGAACTTATTTTTACTGATGCTAAATATGATGAAAGCGGATGTCATGACTCTTTTTTGGACGATTTAATCAAATGTATTAACTCAGATGAGATTAAAAACAGCAATAATCAGTATGTAAAAAACTTTTTAGAGAGGATTGGTGCTAAAAAAACTGATTTAAATGAAACTTACTTAAAAGAGGCTGATGACAAAGATAACAATAAAAAACTAAATATTGACAGCTCTTATAACTTAACACTAAACACGGATGCTTTAAATAAGTTAGGTATCAGTATTTATGACTCATACCCATACACTGAACTTAAAGCCAATCTGTGCAGTTTCATCAATAAGTTAAACATAGAGCATCTAAAAGATTCAGTACAGGATACGCCTTCAGCTAATGGTAAAGCTGACAGTAATAACGCTTTAAGCCCTGCCAAAAGAAACAAATGTACAGTTTTAGATACTGATACTGTAATTTTTGATAATTTCTTTAATGCAGCAGATGAGCTCTTCTCAAATACTTTTTTCCATGAACAGAGACTTGTAAAAGTACTTTGTGATTATCTATCTGAGTCTTGCAGTCAAGATAATGATAAAGTGCTCTTTTTATCTAATGTACTGCCTTATGCTGAATACTCACTTTTAAATGATCATAACTGCAGCATTGACAGTTTTGTCAATGTTGACAGTAAGATGAGTATTGATGCTAAAGTTAACTTTGAAGCTTTAAAGAGATTTGATGAAAACTTAAAAAAAACTAGCTCTCATGCTCAAGGCTTAAAATCAGACTCTTTAAACCTAAATGAAAAGACTGTCTTCCTACGTGTTTATGAAGCTAATTTAGTCCCTGAGGAATGCAAAAAACAGGTCGATGCTGCAGGTAATGCAGATATTGATGACACTTCATATTTACACACTCCATCGCTGGAACTTAACTTTGTAAGAGCACTGCTCTTACAAATTAACAGTCCATTAAAACCTTATGTTTCAAGACAGGAGTTAATCGACAATCCTCATAGTGCAGCTTTTGTCTGTCAGCCACTCTTTAAAGGTGACATACAGAATCTGTGCAAGTACTATTACTCTTTATATAACCTTTTAAAGAGAACAGTACAAAAGCGTTTTGTGCTCTTTATACCTCATGTAATTACTTACACTAATGCTAATGAAGGCATTCTTTTCAGAAAGACCTTATTAGAAGATAATTACTTAAGTGCCGTCTTAAGATTACCAAGATTCTTTTGTGCTGATAAAGATCTTTTAATTGATGTTTTAGTCTTTGATAAAGAGAATGTAAGCAATTCAGTTGCAAAAGGCTACAGTGAGGTCTTAAACACAGCCTCATCAGACAGCAAAAAAGCTTACAGTAAAATTACTGATTTAAAGATAACTGATAAGAAACTGCTTTTGTGCAACCTATCTACAGCAAACTGCCTTGATGAGAAACTCTCATCAAGAGCTCACAGTGTCTTAGCTTTAAAGACTGTAAATGAGGTATCTCATGCCCTATCCTGTTTAGGAGCAGACACTTTTCAAAAGAATTCAGAGCACTGTAAGTTTGTCTCAATTAGCTCAATAAAATCAAATGCTGATAAACTCTGTAAATTAGATCCTACAGCTTATGTATCTCCAACTGATGTCTTAGACAGTGTTGCCTACATAAAAAAAGGTACTGTAGAGTTAGATAAGATAGCTACTATCTATAAGGCTTTAACCTGTAAGGCACCAGCAGATACCGATTTTAAAGAGAAACTGTGTGAGTTAAATTTAAATGATGTCCCCGAAAGTGGCATCATTACCTCAGTACCTAAAGAGGTTGAGGTTGAACTTGGCTTAAAACAGGCTAAACGAAACCTTTTAATTGATGGTGATGTTGTGATCTCTGTAAAAGGTGCTGTAGGTAAAGTAGGTTTCTATAAAGAAGGACAAAAGAAAGTCATGGCAGGTCAGTGCTTTGCCATCATCAGATCAAAAGATCCTGATCTTTATTCTCAGGAACTTATCTTTGCCTTATTAAGAAATGACGATATGCAGGACTATATTAAAACTAAGATCACAGGAGATAAGTTAAAGGTTTTGCAGTTATCAGAGTTAAAGGCTATTCCACTACCTGCGGCTACTGAGAGTATGAAAGCAAAAGCCTGCAGGATAACTCAGGATCTCTATGACTCACAAATTAAATTGATAGAAATAAAAGAGAGCATTAAAGCATTAGGACAAGTAAGACTTGATTAGTAAGTCTTCTTTTTAAAAGACTCTCTTTAAAGGGCTGTTACAATCTTACTTACATGAGTAGCAAAATCTTAAAATTAAAAATCATGGCACTATAAGAGCTTTAACAGAACGACTGTAGCGCCTAAGAGAAAGAGAGAAACTACTTAAGCTTTTTACAGGTTATAAAACAGTTTTTACCTGCAAAGGCAATTCCGTAAGCATAGATACTTTGAACCATTTTGTTAGCTTTAAAAGGATCTGCGTAATGCTTTTCTTCGATTTGCTCGACAGCCTCTTGGCTAAGATCAATTAAATCTGAAACAACAGTTGTTGTTTTTATTTCAATTATTGCTGCCTTTTCTGAAAATGTATCTGTAAAGGCAATATCTGCATAACCATCGCCAGCTTCAAAATTTGAATGATATTCAGAGAAGAAATTTTCAGAGCAGTTAGTGAAAAGACCATTTAGATAACCATGATAGTAGTTCTCATGAGGTGCTTTTGTGGCATTATCTCTTAACGAGATAAAGTTCATTAAGATAGTGCGAAGCTTTAATTGAGCAAAAGTACTATCACCATTTAAAAGAGCGTTAGCTATTTCATCTGCAACAGTGTTAGGTACAATCTCTGTATTAAATCTGTTTTGAATGTTATGTTCAAAACATTCAAGTATTTCTAAATTCGGAATTCTTGCAAAGACTTCTTTATTGGTTTTACTGTCTTTAGATAACTCTGCTTCATCTGTCTTTTCCCAATCTACAGTCAGATAACCAGTATGTAGAAGTAGTGACCAGAAATCATCAGATTTATGCAGTGACAAACAGTCATAGTTCATTGATTCATTTAGAATAAAGCTAATCGACTTACCATCAACCAAGTTCTGCATCTTTTGGTTGTCATTATCAGTTAAATAACCAAGGTAACCTGATAAGGATTTATCAGAGGTAGCGCCTTCCCAATAGTTTTCTAACCTGTTTAACTTTAAGGTTCCCTTTAGATTCTTTTTGTAATAATCACTAATGAAACTTACTATATCCCATGGACAGAACATCTCTTTGTCATAGAACTTGTATCCGTCATAATGCTCTTTTACTTTTTGAGCAAAGTTGTCCATTTTATAGTCTTTTAAGAACTTATAGGTTTCTTCTTTGGTAAAACCTATGATACCTGTGTAGTCTTCGTTTTCAGAAAGGACTGTATTTACCTTAAGGTTATTAACACCTGTAAAAAGACTGTTCTTAGCTACCTTTAAACATCCTGTGATAATGATCTTGGTGAGTGTCTTTTGATCTTTTAAAATACCAAGAAAACTTTTCATCAAATCTACCATGTTGTAATGAAAGTCAGCCTTAAAGTCTTTCTCATCACGATACAGTTTTGTATTCTGTATGTCATGATATGAAGCATTAGCTAGAGGTACATCATACTCATCAATAAGGAGTACTGGGTACTTTCCATATTCTTTATAAAGAGCTGTAGCTATGATACTTAATGAACCTGTCAGATAATCTGAATTCTCAAATTCCCTTAAAAACTCTACCTTAAGAATTTTGCTTAATTTGTCTTTATCTTCTTCATCTAGTTTTAGGCTGTTTAAAAGATATCTATACTTTTCTGCAAGTTTGCTTATTTCCTTTGCAAAATTTTTATATGCTATTTCAAAGGTCTTACCTGTTACATCTTTTAAAGAAATACTAATAACAGGGTACTGTCCCATGAACTTATCACAGAACTCTTTATCTTCTAATATCTTGGTGCCTTGAAAGTACTTTTGCTGAACTGAAGTATCAAAAGGTTTTTCTGGATTGATTTGCAAGAATGACTCAAACATGGTCATGAGCAAAGTCTTACCAAAACGTCTTGGCCTTGTAAACAACTGAACTTTTGTAGAACTTGTAAAAACAGTCTTTAAGTGCTCTGTTTTATCTACAAAGTAACAATTACTGTCTTTTAGTTCTTCATAACAGCCAGGATTATCTGGTAGTGGTAAAAATTCATTATTGTTCATTATTGTGTTCCTGTTTTACTTCATATTTATCAATTATACACAATAAAATTTTGAGTAATTGTAGTTACTGGCTTTTATTGTGAGTACTACAAAGTTTCAGATGATCTTTTAATAAGTTTGCACAAATCTTAAGATTGGTTTGCAATGATCTTGAACTTTTGTTGCAGTGATCTTAAAAGAGTTTGGAAACAATCTTGAATTTTAGTTGCACTGATCTTTAATGTGGTTTGCAGAGATCCTGATTGCGTTTTGCAAAGATCCTGAGTTTGCTTTGAAAATTAGCTTGAGGTGGATTTCAGCTATTACCACTAAGACAATTAAGGCACTGCATGTTTCAGTTAATTACACACAGTGCCTGTAGCGGATCTGATAAGATTCATTAAACTTAGCTTAAAACTTAAAAGTTGTGCTTTTAAACTTGTTAAGCTCTTATCTTCTAAAATCCCCTTTTATTAAGCATTGTCTTTTACAAAGTCTGTTAAAGATTTATCTAAAAGCTTCATAGCTTCATCTACAACAGACTTTTTAATGTTTAAAGCAGGAGCCAGTCTTAATACATCGCCATGAGCGGTTAAGGTTAATAACTTATACTTAAAGCATTCTTTTTGCAGAGCACCTGACTTACCTGAGTATTTCTTGTTTAAAACAAGGCCCATGAGTAAACCTTCACCTCTTACATCATCAAAGACGTGATGCTTTTCATCAAGTTTCTTGATTGAGGCTTTAATGTACTCAGAGGTTGCTTTTACATTCTCTAAGAACTTCTTATCACTTACCTTGTCCAGTACATAGCAGCCTACAGAGCAGGCTAAAGCATTACCACCGAAGGTTGAGCCATGGGTACCAGGAACAAAATGTTTTGCAAAGTTGTCATAGGTTAAAACAGCACCAATTGGAAGACCTGAAGCTAAACCTTTAGCTGAGGTTAAGATATCAGGTTTAACAGGTGTCTGCTCATAAGCGTACAGAGTACCTGATCTTGCGACACCGGTTTGAACCTCATCAAAGATTAAAGCAGCATGGAACTTATCGCACAGTTCACGTACTTTTACTAAGAAAGCATCATCTGCTTTAATAATACCGCCCTCACCCTGGATAGGCTCTAAAATTACAGCACAGGTCTTGTCTGAAATGGTCTTTTCAAAGGTTGCAATATCATTGTAAGGAATATGGGTAATAGCAGCAGGCTTTGGTCCAAAACCATCTGAATAACTCTCCTGACCACCTACGGTTACAGAGAAGAAGGTTCTGCCATGGAAGCTGTTTACAAATGAGATGATCTCATTCTTCTCTGCGCCATAGTCATCAAATGCTACACGACGAGCTAATTTTAAAGCTGTCTCATTAGCTTCAGCACCTGAGTTTACAAAGAAGACCTTGTCATAACCTGTAAGTGAGGTTAACTTCTTAGCTAATGACAGTGTGTACTCGTTGCAGAAGATATTACTTACATGAATTAAGTTCTTGCAGGTCTTTTTAATTACCTTCTGTACGCCTTCAGGGGTATGACCTAAACAGTTAACTGCAATACCTGAGGTTAAATCAACGTACTTGTTACCTTCATTATCAAAAACATATGAACCATGAGCCTTCTTAATAACCATGTTCATTGGGGTGTAACAAGGGAACATTACCTCGTCAAAAGTTTTTCTGGTGATTTTCATATTAGTTGTGATCCTTTACATTGTAGATATATGCCACTTCATCGCACTTTTCACGCTTTGGACAGTTTTCGCAGTCTTTTAAAATCTTTTCAGGCAGAGCTTCAATAACTGTTTTCTGGAAGCCTACTTTTGAGAAGAATTCAGGACTTCTTGTAAGCACAAAGACTCTTTGAATGAACATCTTAGAGGCTCTCTTTAAGAGGTAGTTTACAATCGCCCTGCCCTGTCCCTGTCGCTGAATTACAGGTGATACACCTAATGAGCGTATTTCAGCCAAACCTGAGTCATAAACATATAAACAGGCACAGCCTACAACCTTCTCATCCTTGACGCAGACAGCAAATGTCTGAATACCACGGATAATGTCATTCTTTTTGCGAGGAAGGTTCTGTCCCTGTTTTGCCCAGTACTCAATCATATCCATAAGAGAGTCAACATCAGCTAAGGTTGCCTGTCTTACGGTGAAGTTGGCTTTTTCCTGTTTTAAGAACACCTGATTTACAGTAACTAATGCTTCATTAACCTTAGTCAGATCCTCTTTTGACATTAACTTCTTGTCATAAAGATCAACAACCTTGTCATAAAGTTCTTCTAATGTGTTCTGTTTGATTTCATCTAATAATACAAATGATGATGAATTCTGATTTATAGGTGGCATATAGATGTGTCTCCACGATTTATTTAATCTGACTTAGCCTTTTAATATATAAATGCCTGTTAATAGTTTTACTATGCTTTAAAGCCCGCAGTACATATTAAGATTTCTTATTTTTAAATCTGACAATGTTTGTTTATAAATTCTTACTTATAAAAGTTTATTTATAAAAATTCTTTTCTAAAACATTGTCTTTTATGTACTGCAAAAGCTATTAGACATTGAATACTGTGCCAAGCCGAGACCGGGAGATTAGATTTTTAGCAAGATTTGGATCTTTGAATGAGGCAATGTATACAGGCTTCTTGATAAGCTTGGTTGCATCAATTGCACTCTTTACTTTAACTGTCATGCCACCTGAGATAGTGCCATCAGCAATTAAAGCATTAACTTTATTCTCATCAAGCTCATCAATGAGCTTGCCATCTTTATCAAGGACACCTGGTACATCTGAGATGTAATACAGTGGAGCATTTAATACTCTTGCAATAGCTAAAGCTGCATCATCTGCATTTACATTGTACAGATCACCGTTATCATCATGTGCTAAAGATGCGATGATTGGTGTATATCCGTTTTCAAGAAGTAAAGTAAGGTACTTCTTATCATTAGGTTCAACGGCGCCTACCATGCCTAAATCCTTTGATAACTGTCTTACAGTGATGGTCTTACCATCACTTGCTAACATACCTAAAGCATTCAGACCGTTTTTAATAGCTAATGCCTGTAAACCTTTGTTGCACATACCAGCTAATGCTGCGCTGATATATGGCATCTGTTCACGAGGACTTACTCTTAAACCGTTCTTCTTTTTAACCTCAAGATTTAAAGCTTTAAACAAAGCATCAACCTCAACGCCACCTCCATGAACAACTACTAATTTCTGTCCACGGCAGGCAGTGAAAAGTTTAGACAGTTCTTCTACACCGCCTAATGCTTTGCCACTTAACTTTACAACTACTGCGTTATCTAACATATGAGGTACAAACTATTCCTAAAATAGCCTTAAATTGTGATTCCGCCTAAATATGCAGGACGTAGTTTGATTATACATACGCTTTAATTTAATTTTCAAGAAAAGATTGGATTGAGTTGAAAATCACTGATTTGGTGCTATTCACTTATCAATCAACAATCTTCAAATAAAGGATAATCAATATTTAGCTAGCTAATTAAGATTATAGATATGTATTGGAGTCTATCTTTGAATCATACAAACCCTAGACAATAATATTGATTTCCAATCTCCTCTAAAATCGCATTTTCCAACAGTTTTATATTTAACTTCAAAAACGGTCTGATATGCCTCTTCAACTAATTCTTTAATATTACCTTCATTGTTGTTTTCTAAAATAGCTTTGTTATCTAAAAAAATCCACTTTATTAAGCTTTGTATACCAGGTTGAATCAAAATTTCTAATATAGGAGAAGGATCTTTTCCTTCTATGAAATTATTGAATTTTTCAACATCATACAATTTAAGACCAATAGCTAGAGGTAATAATATATAAAATACAAAATGTTGAGCTTCTGGTATATTAAATTTAGAATCGGTTTCTGCTAAAAGGTGAACAATTCTACTAAATTTGTAAAATTCTCTTAGTTCTAGCTTAAAGAGAGATGATACAGCCAAGATTGAATGATCTAAAATTCCTAAATTCTCAGATTTTGAAATTTCTTTTTTTAAATAGAGCTCTTGGTTAGCTACAGGAAGATTTAACCTAATGTCAAAAAATCGATCTAAATATCTAAAGGCATCAAACTGCTCTCCATATACGCTCTTTACCATATGTTGAAGTTCAGATAAATTAACGGAAAAAACAAAAGTAACATTATCCATTAAAAAATAGTGTTTTATATCCTCTAGCAGTCTTACCGCATATGATGGATTGCATCTGTCCAACTCGTCTACAAAAATAACAATAGATTTACAATGAGATTTATTAATAACATCATTTATCAATTGTTTAATTAACTCAATAATAGAATGATGATCTGTTATCGGAAGTAGCAATTCTTTTTTTCTGCTACTTTTAAATTCATTATTGATTTGTTTAATGCCCCCATTGATATCTGGAACTCCAAATAATAACTGCGCAGACATAGATAAGCAAGATAATATAGAATTTAAATTTTCTTTAATAGACTTATCTTCTAAAGAACCAATATCTAAAGATTTGTAAAGTGAATAGAGAATTGAAAGAACAGGATAGGGATCAGTGTCATTTTCCCAAGCATCATAATAAAAAGGAAAAACCTCACATTTATCTAGGTTAGAAACAACTCCTCTAATAGGCGAATATTTATCACCTTCATACTTGCCAAATATAGATTTGAAATCAGCTTTTCTTTCTTCATATAGTTTAACACTCATCAATAATTGTGCGTGCTTTATAAAAAAAGTCTTTCCACTTCCCCATTTACCATCTAATGAGATGGTAGAAAAATTTGAGGTATTTGAAGTAAGCATTTTATAAAACTGTTCTATATACTTATTTCTGTCTAAAGAATTATTGGAATATGACTCAATCAGATTATCTTCTGTTGGTAAAATTTCAAACGGCATACTATCCTCCTAATGCTGTTGATTTTGTTATTTAATTATAAGATTTCCAATTAGTGATTTTTGTAAAAGCAAAAACACCACCATCTTTAAGAAACAAATTTTGACAGTAAAAAATGTCTTCTACAGAATAAAACAACAACTTCACGTTTGAGAAGAATCTGTTGTTTTTGGCAAAAAAAGTCAAATTGTATTATTTTGATATTTACTGTTATCCTATACAAATTTAACAAATAGCGACTTAAACTCATTTTGCATACCTTTAAAGTTATGATCAGCACCTTCTACTATCTTAAGGTTAATTGGTGACTGAGATTTAACGTTATCAAGTAATGGTAGAAATCTGTAGGTAGGATCATTTGATCCGAATACAAAGTTAAAGGTAGCATCTTTCTTTGATTCAAGTGATCTTTTTATCTTTGGAAGGGAAATTGTAAAAGGTGGATTTATCAGTAGGAACCTTTGAAGGTCGTAAATTTCAGGTGCTTGTTCAATAGCAGCTACCGCCCCTGATGAAACTCCTGCAAACAAAACTTGATAGTGGGTATTCATTGCTTTGAAAACAGACTGTAGCTCATCTTTAAGATCGAGCTTAGAGAATAGCTTATTTAAAGATACAGCTACAGTAAGACCGTACTTTTCATTTATAGTTCTAGCAATATCTAGATACTTATTGTTATAGCCATAATAAGTACTGCCACTACCACCTTTGATATATAGCATGGTGGTAGAGCCCTTTACAATGGCTATTTGATTGTTGAGAACCAGATCGAAGTCTATAGATAGAGCTATCGCTGACATTTCACTATTTCTAAAACAAAAGTCTTTAACGAAAATCGCCACAGTCATACGTAATGTTTTATGTCTGTGACGATTGAATTTCTAAGTAAAGATAACTTTTAATAGAGTTTGTTACCTAACTCCATTCAAGATCTTGTTAACACTAGCATAGTTATCACAAGCCTTTTGGAAACCTAGATCGCAAGCTTTACCATAATATTCTTTTGCTTTCTCGTAATCTTGCTTTACCCCTCTTCCGTTATCATAAGCAATGCCTACTAAATTGCAACTAGTTGCATCATTAAGATTGCAACCTTTTTCTCCGTATGACAAAGACTCTTTATAATCTTGTTTAGTTCCTTCTCCATACATATAGTTAAAGGATAATATGCCACAGCTATATCCATGATCTATCTTACAACCTAAAGTAGCATACTCGACAGCCTTAGTCTTGTTCACAGTATTTAGATATCCAAACATATAGTTTGCAGCCATATAACCACAACCAACAGGATCTGGATTTTTTTCCGAACAAGCTCTCTGATATGCATCAGTAGCCTTTACTAAATCTTTTTTTACACCTATTCCATTTACAAGGTTATAACCGTAATTAGTACATGAAGCAGAGTCATAATCTTTGTCAGCATAACACCCCTTTTTATAGTAATATGCTGATTTTTCAGGATCAGATTTTACATTTTTCCCTTCACTATATTCTAAACCTGACTGGAAACATGCCGCATTATTAGTTCCTGTTTCACATAGAGCTGTTATTGTTCGAATAGCTTTTTCTTTACTATTCTTTTTGCCCATCTTTAAAAACTTGTCATACATAGAACCGCAACCATCGTGAGGGTAAGTTGCAGTGCTACAAACTTGATTAAAAACATCTTGAGAAATGTCTTTATTTGTCTGGTTTACTTCAAAACCAATTCCATTTTCTCTGTTATATGCAAGACTTAAGCAACCATAGTAATTATCTAATTCACAAGATTTTCTATAGTATTCATTTGCCTTTTGTATGTTCTCATCTATACCAACACCAGATTCGTAATTAGCACCTAGATCGAAACAAGCTTCTCCATCAGAGTTTTTACCAGCATTGCAAGCCTTACTGTAAAGTCTGTTTGCTTTATCGTAATCTTGATCAGTTCCTATTCCTTTTTCATTATTAACACCGAGTATTCGACAAGCTTCAACATTTGGTGTTTCTAAATTACAAGCAATTTCAAATAATTCGTTAGCTTTCTTATCATCTTTTGCTCGGCTACCATAATTATTTGTAAAATATTCACTTGCCTCAGAAACAGCTCCTCTTGGCTCTTTTTGGCATATCTTTTTAGAATATTCAAAAGCTTTATCATAGTTTTGATCAACTAATTCTCCTTTAGAATAAATTTCAGCAAGACGTCTGCATGAATCAAAATTATCAATAGAGCAAGCATATTCATACAAAGCTACAACTTTCTTTGAATTCTTCTTATCGCCTTTTCCATCACGATAATAAGCATCTCCTAATCTATGGCATGCCAATGGATCTTTATCCAATAAGCACCCTTTCTTTAAAAAAGGTATTTTCTGTTCTGATTTATTGTCTTCGTACCCATATATGCTATTTGCCAAAAAGCCATAATCAGCTCCTTTTTCGGCGGCTAAGTCAACATAATAGATAACTTTTGATTCATCTGCAGGACGCTCTACGTCACCACTGTAATATTTAGCAATGTCTGCACATGCTCCTCTGTTTCCTATATCACATGCTTTTTTTAAGTAGTTCAAAGATAGAGTTTCATCCTTTTCTATCTTTTTACCATTTTTGTACAAATCTGATAAAAATGTACAAGCTCCAACATAAGACTGATCACAAGCCTTGTTTAGAATCTCAAGTCCACTCTTGATTTCTTGATCATTTGGGAAATCTGCAGCAAAAAACTCTTGCCCTTCAAAATTACAGCTATCTAGCTCTCCATTCTGACAGCGTTCATGTATTTTTGACATTATTTGTTTTTTCTTTTCAAGCTCTTGTTCTCCTTTATAGTCGTACTTTAATAAAAGAGAACAATAATTGTTGTTTCCTAATTTGCACTGCTTCTTAACATTTTCATAATAAAGAGAACCACAATGATTTTGAACATTTTTGTCATATTCTTTCATGTGATAGAACATGATAGGAGCAATAGAATTACTTAATTCATAACACGCACCAGGAGAACCAATTTCGCAAGCTTTTATTACACTTTCAAAAGCAGGTACTGATAGATTTCTATCATCTGAAAATAAGTTCTTCTTTGCCAAAGTATAACAACTGTCGATATGCTCTCCGCTATCGCATCGTTTTTGCAAAATAGAATCAGCTTTTTCTTGTGGATTTTGTAGTTTTTCTAGATCTTTCTTTTGAATATAGCTTTCAGCATAAGCTAGTTGTTGACAAGCCTCATAATTATCTTTTTGGCATTGATCAAACCATATATTTACAGCCTTTTGAAGATCTCGTTGAGGCTTATGTCTTGAGCTGTATATATATGACAAGCTCATGCAAGATTCATCGTCATTAGCCTTACATTTTTTATCTAACTCATCAATTCTAGCTTTCATTGAATTAGATAATTCTTCAGTAGGCATCTCATCTTTGAAAAGAGAAAGTACCTTTTCAAATTCAGGAGATTTTTGTTCTTCAACCTTTGGGTATTTACTACATGAAGAGACCAATATAGTGGCTAACAATATTGTGCTTACGTAGGCTAATTTTTTGTTCATCTGACATACCTTATTTTTTGTTCTTGTTGGCACTATTTGTATAAACTCAATTTGAATTGGACGTTGTCTTGTGCTTGAGTTTTCCTTGAATTTTGTCAACATAATACTGATTTATGTCACCTTTTATAATATGGTCTATAATCTGATCAGCTGTTTCCACACTCACCGTAAACCACTCTTTAGGTCTAAAGGCTATTCCCTCTTTATCTTTTAAAGTTACATTCAGTCGGTGTTCTGCCAAAATAGTGTGTAAAACATCTTCAAGATTTCTAGCATCAAAGTTATAACATCTGTACGTTTTTAATACTTTTACAGGAGCACAAAGGTAAGTTGGTTCACGTTCTGCATTTGCTATCCTTGTTTTTACATCAACAGTGGTATAGCCTATTTTTACTAGTGAACTATTGGCAGAGAACTGTCTTATAGTTGGATTTGTGCTTAGTGATGATAGAATATAGATATAACCAGTTAAAACCCTGTTTCCTTCTCCATTATTAATCTCATTTAATTCTGATACCATTTTATTAATAAAATCGTATCCTTTTATATCAACAGGAACAATTCTCTTACTATGAGAATCCTCTTTGTAAAACGATGATTTTATTGAGACACTGTAAGGTTCCTGAACAGTACCATTTGCAAAAAGCTGACGTACCCTATACTGTTTCTTTCTTGATACTCTAGAGGAAAATGCCTTTTCCTCCCACGTTTGAGTTATGACGCTCATTGTCCCGTTAATTACAAAAATATCACCTAAAGAAATTTCAGCTGAATCTCCGACCACGTTCTTTGCTTCAAGGTGATGTTCATTTAGATTGTTATTTATAGCAACAAAGTACTTTTCATATCTAAAGAAGTCTTCACATGGAACAGTCCTTGCAACAATATTATCAGCAGATTTTCCTTGTTTCTTTTCTGAATTTTCATCTCTCCAAGATTCATGTTCAACAGGTTTTCCTGATACATTATCAAGTAGACCTAAAGGATCATCTTGCAGGATATCATTAAAATTGTTGTACAGACGAGTCCCCATATTCTCAATTTGTTTGTCTAGCTTCTCTTCTCGTGACAGATGTCGTCTTACAACCAGAACACTTGATTCTTTTGGTTGTTCTTTCAAGAAAGACTCACAGTAAGATTTTCCTTCAGGAGATTGCTTTACTAAAGCATCGAAAGACTGAGCTAACAAAACTTCATCAAAATTGTCTGAATCAAAAGAAGGCATTCTTTGATTTGTTTTAACAAAAACAGCAATCTGTTCAAAGTCTTCTTTCACTCTTTCAGAAATAGACATAGAACTTCTCTTTTCACCAATATTTTCCAATAAATGAAAAGGATCATCTGCAACAAGTTCGGAAAAAGACTTAGGCCTTTTGTAGCTTGTATTTACGTTGAATTTCATAATTATTCTTCAGCTATTTTATTTGAATTATCTTTTCTTTTTTGTTCTCTTAAATAAGCTAAAGCTACAGCTAATCTTCTTTCAAAATCATTTGAAGATGACAAATTTGGCTCTCTCTTATTCTCATTTGCAAAAGAGTTTATATAAGGCCATAGTTCCATTGCTTTCTGCATGGTCATTTTTTCTCTTGATGCGCCGATCTGTTCTTGTAGTTGCTTTAACAATTCTGGACCTAATGCCTTAGAAACAAACTGATATGCACCTGCAAAAGGATTTATTGATTCAATTAGACTAAAGTCTATATTGTCTACATTTATCAGCTTATCTCCGAATTTTACAAAAGTGTTATCTTCATCAACTTCAATAGAAGGAAATCCTTTTGATTGTTCTGAATTTTGATTTGAACTGCTGTTCTCTTCTGTACCATGACTTAATATTTTTAATAGTATCTGAGTAACAATAGCCTGAGAAATAACTTCTACCTCATGGTCTGTCAATTCAGGATGTCCTTGACGAATAATATCTGACACTTCTTCAACTGCTATTGTTTTTGTAACACCTTCGCCTCCATTTGCCAGAGCACTCTTTACAGCTGATGATGAATTTAGTAATTTTTCTGTGATATCTGCACTTTCTTGATTAACTACATCTAGTGCTGCTTGACTAACTTTTTCATCATCTATTGTTATATTGATTGAGTTATCATCACTTTTTTGAGATACATTTCCATAGTTTCCTTCTAGCGATGTTTCTTCATTATTAGAAGCTCCTTTACTAGGTTCATATGGACCAGTTCCTCTCTTTCTAAAATGGACATTTGGAGCTAAAACTTGCTCCATCAATAGCGATAGAGTTATAGCTTTTAGTAAACTGTTAACTGCATCCGTAACATCGGTAAGCAATGCATTTGGCATTGCTAATAAATTAGTGAATTGAGCATGTAATTTGCCAGGACAATCTCTTGTAGCTCTTCCTATGATTTGAACCACTTCCGTCAATGATGCTCTATATCCTACAGTAAGTGCATATTCGCATTGAGGCCAGTCAAAACCTTCTTTTGCCATTCCTAATGCAATGATAAAATTAAGATTTTTTAACACATTTTCATTTCTCAAAGCAGACAACGTCTTGCCTTGCATGCCATCATATGAAGATACAAGATCTGCTACCTGTATAAATGAACCGTCATTAGTTTTAAAAGTATAAATTCCTGTACTGTCATCCCTTTTTATTACTTTTCCAAGCATATCAAAGATTAGTCCAACTTCATTATGCTTGTCTCCTGTTGATTCACGTGAATTTACATTAGGAATGTGAATAATAGTTTTCTTTTTTAAGTCTATTAGCTTTCTTACAGCATTAACCCATTTTCCTGTATAAAATGCGTAGTTTATTCCTAATGATTTTAAATATTTATAACCATTTAACTGTTCATAATATGTGTAGGTAACTCTATCAAATTTTCTCTCATCTTCTGGTGACATTACAGGAACACAATCACCTCTAAAATAAGATCCTGTCATTGCAATAATATGAGCTGAAGACTCCGTCATTAAACTGTGAATTACATTGCCCAATCTATTTTCAGCATCTTCAGATACATGATGAAACTCATCTATTGCTATAAGTGAATGATCAAATAGATGTTTGTCTTTAATTTTATTAAAAAAATAAACTAAAGTAGCATGAGAGCATAAGAGGTACTTTGCATTAGGATCTTTTAAAAAGTCAATTGCTTTATCTACTTTTTGTGCTTCTCCACCAGGAAGTGTTAAATTGTATTGAACATCGAGTTTCCAATCTGAGAAGAACCCCTGTGCAGATAAATTTGTATCAGAAAAGCTACTTCCAATTGCAATCTGAGGAACTGCTATAAATACCTTTTTTAATCCCTGATGCTCAACTTTGTCTAAAGCAAGAAACATCAATGCTCTTGATTTACCACTGGCAGGAGGTGCTTGTATCAGTAAATATTGAGAATTACGTTTTGCGAAAGCCCTACTCTGCATTTCACGCATTCCCATTGAATTTTCTTTGGTACTATTTCCTGTTTGCTTAAAGGTATAATGACCAATGTTATGAACTTCTAACTTATCATCGGTAATATTGTTTGATTCTGACATTAAGAGCACCTCTTATATTAAAGCTCTTGAAGATACGGTATGCTACGTGATGTTCCGTTATTCTCTTCAGTATCTAATGACTTAATAATTCCGTAGGCTTGATCTAAAGATTTAATGGAATCATTAAATCCTGTTGCTCCATTTACAAATCTGCTTTCCATGATCTGAGCCCACATTGTCTCGCACGTTCTTCTTGGATATTGTGCTAGCGATGATTCAAAAAAACTTCTACAGTATGTATAGTGATCTTGAAAGATAAAATCTGACCATGAGTTTACAACATCATTTTCTGACTTAATGTCGATTATTTCGATTTCTTCAAGCTTTTTTTCTCTAATGCTACTCCAAGCATTTTTCATCAAAGAAACTGCTTCTACATCAGTTTTTGGTGCACTGTAGCCAAATATTGTAAATATATATGCTTTTTCCAAACAACGTTGGACTTCATACCAAGACGCTTTTATAGCTAAACTCGAACTGTAATTTTTATCTTTTACTGGATAAAGCAAGGGAAAATCCTGTAATCGATGATGACAGCACTTACAAATAGCATTTTTATTGCCTGTCAAATTACAATTTGGACAGTAACCTGCTGAAACGTTTCCATGAAGGAAAACAATCTTTGGGGTATTTTGAGTAAATTTTAATACCCTTCTAACAGCCTGTATGATCATAGGATCCCAATTAAAAGTAGCTATTAGATCTTTTTTTGTAAGGCTCAATATTAGGAGATCATAAATGGTTGCTTGATCTGGTAGCTGGAATGACTCCATATAAGTTTGAATACTATTTTCTATATTATTTTTTAATTTAACGAAATCTTTATCATTTTTTGACTTTTCATCTATCTCAACATATATATCTTCTAGATTTTTCGATTTGGTGCTTATATCGTAACCTTTCAACAAGACATCAATTCCAGATTTTTGTAAAAAACCATCCATTGCACTGATTTTTTTACCATTTTTATCTCCATTAGGGATTGTTGCACAACTAGCACCTGCCCCTAATAAGACAACATGAGGTCTAGAATATATTTGAGAAGTATTACTGTTGACCATATGAGTTATTTCTTACCTTTTGTTGCTATTGCATAAAGTTCAAGTAGGAAGGACAATCTTTCGTCATCACTATCAAACGGAACAATCCTGTAAGCCAATTCAACAGCCTTATCCAAAATTTCATGAGCTATTCTTAAATCTTCAGGCATTGTCTTTGGGTTATACAGTTCTCCCAAACACATTGGCTTATGAGATGCTCTGATAAGTAAAACTCTCTTTGCTAGATTGGTTATTACTTCTTTTTGAGTTTCATCTGCTTTTGGCCAAATAAATGTGTTAAATGTCATATCTCTTGAATAACGATAATCTGTCTTCAAACGACCTGAAGTCATTCTCATCCAAATCATATGCATTCTTGAGGTTAGAACTCCAAAATCGTAATATGATGCATTTGGTAATAAATAAGCAGCATCACTGACTATGGTATCAGAATTAACAAAGTCCATTGGCATGTAAAAACGGTTTTCAGAATTTACACGAGGAACCACTAAAGAAGAATTAGGATTTACGCTTCTTAAAAAAGACCATGGCTTATCCTTCAACTTATATGCATTACCTGATTTCAACTGGTTGGCTCGCCACAATCTGCAAATTTCGACTCTGTTTGATATCTCTTTTATTTGCGACCATTCATTTCTATCATTTTCCTTTAACCACAAGCAATATCTGAACTCACCTTTGATTAACTCACTGCTTCCAATCAGTTTCTTAATAAACTTTGAAATAATTGGATTGTTTTTTAGCAACTGTCTACCTTCTTGATAATCAAGAATTAAATTACCACCGTCAGCAAGCAAATTTCCCACAGTAAACTCCAACTCTGTTGATATCGGATATTTTGAATTTTGAACAATAATTTCTGAATTACAATTTATGAGATACGGAGAAATATAAGAACAATTAACTTTTTTTAATTTACCTTGTTCATCGAATATTCCAATCCACTTATTTTTGTTATTTTGATATGAAAATCCTAATATTATGCATGTAACTCCTGCTTTATCAGCAGCATCATTTTTCCAAGCAAATGATGAGTATGCAAAATTAATACATATTTTTTCTTTAAGTAGCAAATTCCATAGAATAGGAACTTGTACTCCTTGGCAAATCGAATTAGTGGATACAAAAGCAGCTCTTATTTTTGGGTTTAGTTTCATGTAATCAGAGGTCTTTAAAAACCATGCAGAGACAAAATCGACTCTGTCTATTTTATATTTTTGTGGATAACAAGATTTAAGCCATTTTTTCTGCTCTTCTGAGAGAAATAAACCTCCAGAAAAAGGTGGATTACCTAATACAAATGAACACTCAGAAGCCGTTAGAACATCATTCCAATTGATAGTTAACGCATTATCACAAACTATTGTTGCTGAATTCTTTAAAGGAATGGATTTTATATTAGAACCAAATCTTTGATTCGATTCTGTATTCATTAAATGTTGCATCAACCACATAGACACGTGAGCGATCTCAGCAGGCCAATCCTCAATTTCTATGCCGTAAAATTGATTTATGCTAATAAAAGAATCAGAAAAATTTTTCTCATTGATATACTCAAAAACCTTATTTTCTAGCAATCTTAATTCTTTATAAGCTACTAGTAAGAAATTTCCGCAACCACATGCTGGATCAAGAAACTTTAATTTTCCTACTCTAGATAAAAAATCGTAAAAAAATTGATTGAAATACTTAATTTTTTTAGATATGGAATCTTTTCTTATAGTACGATCAATTTCAATCTTTAGAGGTTCAGTTTTACGTTTTAGCAGTTCAAACTCTTCATATAACCCATCTAAAAAAAGAGGTTTAATTATTTTTAATATATTTTCTTCTGAAGTGTAATGAGCACCAAGAGTTCTGCGTTCTTTTTTATCCATTACACCTTGAAACATAGCACCAAAAATAGCAGGAGAAATTTCGTGCCATGAAAGACGACCACAGTCTATTAACTGGTTTCTTGTAGCTAAATCAAAATTAGGAATATAACCAATTCCTTTAAATAACCCACCATTCACATAAGGAAAGTCATAAATTTCTTTAGCAATGTGATGTTTGTACTGTTCTTTATCTTCAGGCTTAGTATTCAATATTGTAAAAAGTTCTTCAAAAAACTTTTTTGCATTTTTGCCATGCTTATCTACAAGCTTGTCAAATGTGTTGGTAAAAACATTCTCTTCTCTGTCACTAAAAATGCCAGTATCTTCAGCAAACAAGCAAAATAACAGTCTTCTAATAAAAGAGTTGAGCTTATTCATGTGGTCAGCATCAATATTGTTATGCTTTGCCAAAGTGTCCAAAAGTCTAGTCAGTTTTAAACAAGCTTTTTTATCAGCCTCTTTAGAAGAAACTATCTTTTCTCTTCTACCTTCCTTCATTGGTAAAAGAAAGCTGTAATTATCAGGAAGATCCTCTAAATCTATAGATAGGCGATCATTTTGAACAAGATCATAAATACAAATAGAATGGGAGCTACAGCAAATGATAAACTGGAATCTATTCTTTTTGTTATTTACTTCTTTTAACTCTCTTACCTTATCAACAGCAGGATCTACATCTTCATCTTTCTTTAAAAATCTAAAATAGGCTCTTTGGATAATTGCCAAATCAGGTCTTTCCATAGAATCATCTACAAATTGTGATGCTAAATTAAAATTGCAATCATTTTGCAAAGTCATCTGAATAGAACGATCTGCCGTACCATAAATTTCCATGATCCCCCTGAAAAATATTTCAGGATTCCATGAGAGCTTCATTTCATTTGTAAGATTGTAGATTAAAACTGATATTTCTTGGTCTTTACTAGCCATTTTTAATCCTCTGCAACACAATGGTTCATTTAACCGATGCTAGATTATTTATAATAAATAATAAAATACCTAAGTCTATAAAAACAACATTCCATATTTCAGAACAAATTCAAAAAATAAAAATTGTTTTCTGTTTATTGAACTTTCTTTTATGCTTTAGACATTTTCTAATACAACATCTAAATAAAGAATTAATGTGCTTGTTGCACCTTTATATATAAAACTTTTTCTTCTATCTTCTGACTTTAAAATCTCAAAATATGCATCATTGCAATTACTGAAGATAGGAATTTCGTTTATTATTTCAGTTAAATTTTCACCATACGCTGAAACGTACTTCCAATCTAACATCAAATTTTCTTGATTGAATGATTTAATATCAGCAATTTTCTCTAGCCTTTCTTTTAGCTTCTCTCCCAGTTCATGGTAATCATTACTTACGTTGCACCTGTAATACTTACCTTCATTATTCTTGAAAATTAGCATTAGTCCTACATAAGGTCTATCTTCAATTTCAAAAGCTAAGGCTAAATCATATGTTTTTTGTTCAAACTTTACTTTGCCAATAAGTAAGATGATGCTTGGGAAAACTTTGACTGAACATGAATAATAGTCAGATACTAATGTTTTATGCTCCATCAAAGACTTTTTCTTATATGGATATAAGATATTAGCTTCCGTTATGTAGCTATCTTCGCACTTCTTTGTTGAAGATAAACCATCTGTAGCATCAAGATCTATCTCAATACATTTCATTTGTTTGTGTTCAGCAATGAAGTCCTTTAAACTATCTTCAAGCTGTTCAAATAACGAATTTAGAAACTTTGTTTTTCTTGCAACCAAAGCTTTATCTAAGACTTCGACAGCTTTAAAAGCTGCTTTTGAGTCTAGCTTTTCTACCAATGCATCTATTATTGGTGTTTGCACATTACCAGAGATACTTTCTACAGCATAAAGGTATTGCTTAATGTTGGAATATAAGCTTTCGTTATCTGCTTCTTTCAAACATAGTTCTAAGAATTTACAGATCTCTTCTTTAAAAGAAATTGGAATGATATCTTTATCCAGATCTTTTGAATGAACAGGGTCTTTCAATTCAGTTGAATTATCAAGATCTGACAATAGATTTGAATCTATGGTTGGGCTTGTTTGAATGCTGTTTTGACCACAACTATCAGAGCAAGATTCAGATCTTTCAATTGAGTCATCGCTACCAGTGCTTTTTTCACTAGGTTCATGACCATCAAGGGTAAGATATAGAAGAACAGTTTTACCTTTATTACCTGATTGTTCCAGCTTTGTTTGACAGTAGTTTAGATAGTCACGAACTTGATTTTGTTGGTCGCAGGCCTCAATCTTAACTTCAATAGGAATATATCTAGTCCCTACTTTGACTAAAATATCAATTCTTCTGTTACCATCAATTACATATTCATTGCTTACCTGAACATTACTACTCTTATCAAGATCTTCATCAGGAACAATTTCACATTTTGACTCTTTTATAACCTGAAAAAAGAGCTTTAAGAACTTATTACCTTTGCCATGTTTACCTTTAGGATCTAAAAGTTCCTTTAGCATACGGCACATGATAACTTCTTTATATTGTACAGACAGAACATCAAATACATTGAAGATCCTGAAAGGATCACTCTCGATTTTGTCTCTTATTTGAAATTCAGCCTCATATAAAAGGTCAATTGCTGTTTTTATATTTGGTAAATCGTCCATCTTAAATCCATATGTTGTCTATAAAATCAAGTACTTTCAAAGTAGCAATGCTGTCGGATATAAAAACCGTTGCTTTCTAGTGCTTGTACTTTATTAATGCTAATTTAAAGCACTAACAAAGATTCTAACCATGTTCTTATGTTTTTCTACTTCTAAGTTCTATCCAATTTTATAAAACCATCGTTCCAGATCTTGATATATATTTTTGAAATTTAGCAAAGTTAACACGCATTAGCTTTTTAACACAATTGCTTATCTATCCCATAAAATGGGCTTATATGGCTCTTCGTGGATATTTATGAATAAAACTTGCTTTTGAAACTATCCTCATAATTTTCCATTAGTTTGCAAAAAGTTGAATAATCACAATTGCATTCGACACAAGGAACTTCTATGCCTTGCTTTATAACTTTTACATCATCTCTTGGTTCAACATTTTTCTCATAAGTTAAACCTTTATTTAAAGCTAATTCCACAGAACCATGTTGATTGTTAGTAGACTTTTGAAAAGGATAAATATAGAAAGCCTTTTTGGAATCAAACCTGAGCATGTATGCCAAAATTTGAAGATAATCTTTGTTTTTGATATTACTTTCTGGTTTGTACTTTGCGTCGGCAATAATTCTTTGTTTTGGATTTGTACCTATAAAATCAGGATAGATTAGACCTGCTACCCCATCTTTTTCTGTTTCATTGGATGGTGTATATGCAAATAGCCGTTGAGCTCCAGAATTTGAACCATCAGAATTTCCTTTGTTCCTTGGATGGTAAAAAGCACCGCCAAATTCATCTCCAATTAACGTATTTACGTACTCTTCCCACAACCAAGAACCATCAAATAGAATTCCGTACAAAGAGCAACATCCAACTGATATTTGTTGTTTTTGATCTTTTAAAATTTCCAAACACAATTTTTGAAGATCTTGATACTCTTTGTAATATGCGTGTTTTACAGGATTTTGTACATTTTTTGATAATATCTTTTGCCTATCATAAAATGAGTATTGTCTCGTAACAGAAACAATTTTATTAACTTCATCTCTTACCTTATAAAGGATCTGCTTTCCATAACTTTTGCTATGAATATATTCAACTGTGTGGCGAATTAGTTCTGTTACATAGTTGTCATATGAGTACTCTTTTTTTGAATAGGCAATTTTGCCTAGAAAAGGGGTATTTAATTTGATATGCCTTGATATATCGATTGTACCTTTCACATTAGAATCGTTATATAAGTTTCTGACATATGTCTTAAAAAGGCCTTTTCTCATTGCTTTTTTAAGATAATAAGGAAAAAGAAAAACAAGGTACATGAAGATATTTTCCTTGAAATTAGATTGAACGCTAAGATCAATAAAATTCGGAAAATCAAATACCTTTTGAATCAAATATTGTAAAAAGAAATCTTTTGATTCTTTTTCTGAACTAAATCTCGATTTTATTGTTATCTTCTCACCATTAAGCCCTAGAAATCCCATTACATTTGATGTTACGTAATCATTGTCTACACTCTTAATGACTACTTGCTCTTTAGTTAAATCATCAGAGTCTTTTACATGTTCAGGGAAAACAAAAATACCTTCTTTCTCAAGATATTCAAGAGGGTAATCTGCAATCCTACCTAAAAGTTCTCTACAGTCACTAAAGTCACCTTTAGGCTTCTTTGAATTATCAGTTATATACATCAGTCAACAATCCTGAAATTAACTCTTTTGCTAAGAAGCTTCAACTTGAGAAGATTGTTGGTCTATTTCTTGAGGTAGCTTATAGTTATAGTAGGCATTTTTTAACTTTGATAGTTTTTCTTTCTCATTTGGCATACCTTGAACATAATCTTCCAATAAAGGTTCAAGATAATCTTTCCACAAAGTGTCTTCATCTATATCTTTTAGTTTCAAGAAATATGCTGCCCCGATGTGGTAATGATCATTCAATCCTTCAATTTTTGAAATTTCAGCATTTAGAGAGCTCATTCTTGCTATAGCCTCATCCCATTTACTAGGCTCTAATTCATCTAACATTCCTATATTGTCATTTGCTTTAATGTCGATGAATCTAAACCTTCTTCTCATTGCAAAATCAAAACTATCTACAGATCTGTCAATATCATTCATCGTTCCAATAATATAGACATTGTCTGGTATATAAAATCTATAATCTTGTTTATCATGCAAATTATGGTATTGCGTCATTACACCTTCTTCTGCCTTTCCTCTATACCCAGGATCGATTGAAAAGAAGAGCTCTCCAAAGATCTTTGAAATTTCACCTCGATTTATTTCATCGATGATGAAAACGTATGATGGATTTTTTTGCTGTTCTTCAATTAATTCACGAATCTTCTGAACTATAGGAAATATATAACTATATTCATGTTTATATTCTTTACTTTTAGATAATGATTTTAAATCACTGGGTTTATTTATGATATTTTTAGACTGTACTGCTTCTATTATTTTTTCGGTATTAAATTTTAGACAACTTTCGTTTGGCTTTTTAGGGGAGTCAGGCTCAACTTGTATTTCACGATTACCTTTTGCATATTTGATCTTAAATTTTATTCTATCTCGTTTGGTTTCAAATTTATTGTCCTCACAGTTTGGATCATCGGCTATTTTGTTAAAGAAAGTCTCTATTAGCTTGCTTGTATTATCTTCTTCAAAGTCTTTTCTTGCTCTATCAACGAATTCTTTAAAAATACCATCAACCAACTTAAAAGACATTGATTCTCCGTCTTTACTTAAAATTGGTCTCAATCCTTCAACAAAATCTGAATAATCATAGTTAGGATGGAACTGCACAAAACCAATTCTTTGTTTTTGTTCATTATCTAGAGAAGAATAATCTTTTTCAGTTCCATTACTTACTATATCTGCTGCAATTTGTTTTGCTAAAAAGGTTTTTCCTGTACCAGGTGCTCCATGAAAAATTATATTTTTAGAGTTTTTTAAATCTTGAGAGTATTTAGTTAGATAAACAATGTTTTCATGTTGTTCTGAAGATGACGCATCTTCAGATTGTTTTGAAGTGCTTTCATATGAATAATCGATTTTTGCAGAATTTTCATTATCTTTTTTCGGACGCATTTGATTCTCGAACAGTTTTCCTTCATTCTTATATTTCAGACTTTTTTTAACATCTATTGCCACGACTTTATTATTCGAAAAAATTCTACATTCATAATTTATTTTAGTCAGCTGTGCCCAAGCTTGATTATCAGCCCTCTCTTCTGGCGACATATTTTTATATTTTTCGCCCGTGCTTTCCTTTTTTAGATCGTAGTAATTAGGATTTTTTTCTTGTAACTTTTGTAAAAATTCTTCTTTGGTAGCTTTTTCTTTACCTTCTTTATTTAAAGCTTCTACTACCTCTATGAACACCTGGTGATCTGTTGTTTTGTTTTTCGTAGTATTATTCATATTTACAACCATAAAGCGAAAGAGAAATTGCAAGTTTAAAAAACTGCATGCCTTTAATACGCATAATATATGTTAGTTATCGATTATATATATATGTAGAGTACATTACTGCATATCATTTTATGTTACATATTTTTATTTTAGATTCACCTGATAAAACATAGATCTTGAGCTGCATCATGAAATTTCTTAGTGTTGCCATGATAATTACTAATTGTCTAAATTCACCAATCAAATTTAAGCAAATATCCACACCTTGCCTTAAGCGTTTTTGTACAATATAGTGATAGCTTTACTAAAATTATAACTACTCCCAGGTTTCGTACCAATTTGGGCTCACACTAATGCAGAAAGTAGCTTATGAAACTTCAAAAAGTCCTTTCAAGAATGCATGTTTTACCATTGTCAGTCTTATCAATGATCTTAGCTATTACCTTCTAATTTACAGGTTGCGCTAGTGTACTAGGTGTTGCCTGTGAGAATATTGGTGACATTACCAAAATTAACACCTACTTTGAAAATGGAGAATCAAAGCTCTATGATGTTCTATCAAAGCTTAACAAGCCTGATTTTGAAATAAGAGACTATAACTTTAAAGTTACAAGTCAAATCTATTCAGCTACGCTAAGTGATTCAGATAAAAAGCTAGTTATCGTTCAATATAGCGTAGATTCTACAGAAACTGACTATCCATACAGAACCTTAAAAGATGCTGTGTTCTTACTAGATGGAGATACAATTGATAAGAACAGCATTATAAAAGAGGTTAAATACTTTGGCGCAGCCTATTTAAATACCATGGATCAATTTAGGTACTACGTCATGTCTGATACCGAACTTAAGATTTGGACAAATCTTGGTTACAGATACTTAAGCGGTAATAATAAAACAGGTTATTTTAAGCCTATACCTGAGGTAAATGAATTCTCTGTTATAAAAGATCAAGTTGAATCACTCTATGGAGAGATTGGATTTTTAGAACCTGAAGATGGGCTTAATATGTTAGGCACTAATGGGTATGAGCATAGTGATGCTTACCCTGAGGTTCAGGTAGTTACAGGCAGTGCTGTGCCATTTACGTTATCTTTAATAAAAACAGCTGCTCAATACCACTCTATTAAGTAAAGCTCAGCTTCTACTTTTTTAGACTCTCTATAGGCTTTTGTTATTTGAATTGATTCAAATATCTCTAAAGGGATAAATATCTTATTGATGCAAAGGTTATTTACCAACATCATCATTCTTTGCCAAATGTATCAAAGCTGAGCTAACATCAGACTTTTAAGACAATCTGGAACACTACCATTTGTATTTTGCGCAATCTACTGCTCAATCTGTGATCTTAATCTGTAATCTAAAAACCGCTTATATTTAGAAAGTTTGCCCTCTTTATTTTGATGTAAAATTCTTCTGACTGATTTAAAAGAGGCTTGCTTATAAAGTTTAGTGAGGTAATAGTTAGAGTGGTAAGACCTTAGTATCATCTTACTGTTAGTCTACTACTTATCTATTTGACTATTTACCTATACGAAATGTCTTTGGACATTCTTATTTTCTAGTCAAGATTAGCTTACTCTGATAAGATCGCGCCTTTGTGCTTTTAAAGCAGTTATAAGATGCTGTATGAATACAGCTACTCTACAACCTTACCTTAAAGATAACTTTATGAATAACACAGACAATACTATTGAAACTCCCCTTGTGCTCAATAAAAAGAAGATGCTGATCTTAGCAGTTCAGCATATGTTTGCTATGTTCGGTGCTACTATCTTAGTGCCAATCCTAGTTATGGGCTTTTTTAAAGATGCTACAGGTGAAAAATTAACCTCTGGTCTTACAGTTTCTGTTACTTTATTCTGCGCAGGTGCCGGTACTTTAATCTTCCACCTGTGCACTAAGTTACAGGTTCCTGCCTTTTTAGGATCATCATTTGCTTTCTTAGGTGGTTTCTATACTATTGCAAACTTTAACACTGGCATGTATGCAACAATGAGTGTTAATGACAAAGCTGCCTATGCCTGTGGTGGTGTGGTTGTCGCTGGTTTAGTTTATCTTGTGATGGCAGCTATTATTAAATTAGTTGGTATTGCCAAAGTCATGAGATTCCTGCCTCCTGTAGTTACAGGACCTATGATTGTTTGTATTGGTTTGTCATTAGCTCCTGTTGCTATTTCAAATTCTGCTGTTAACTGGCCATTAGCCTTAGCTGCAATTCTAACCGTTATCGTATTTAATATTTGGGGACGAGGCATGTTAAAGCTCATCCCCATTTTAATGGGCGTGGTATTACTCTACATCGTAGCTTTAATCTTGGATATAGCAGGCTTTACTAATACTGATGGCTCAGCAATTATCAACTATGCCTCAATATCTAGTGCTTCATGGGTAGGTCTGCCACCATTCCAGATGTGCAAGTTTGATTTAACCGCTATCTTAGTAATGGCTCCAATTGCAGCTGCTACCATGATGGAGCACATCGGTGATATGTCAGCAATCTCTGCTACTGTTGGTAAGAACTTTATTGCAAAGCCCGGTCTTAACAGAACCTTATTAGGTGATGGTTTAGCTACAGCCTTTGCAGGCTTCATCGGTGGTCCTGCTAATACTACCTATGGTGAGAACATCGGTGTTTTAGCAATGTCTAAAGTTTATGAGCCTAAGGTTGTAAGAATGGCAGCATTACTAGCTATTATCTTATCTGTAGTACCTAAGTTCTCAGCTATCATTTCAACCATGCCAACAGCTATCATAGGAGGTATTTCCTTTATCCTCTACGGTATGATTTCAGCTATTGGTGTAAGAAACATCGTTGAGAATAAAGTAGACTTATCTAAGTCAAGAAACCTCATCATTGCTGCTGTGATCTTCGTGTCAGGCTTAGGCTTTAAAGACGGTTTAACCTTCTCTGTTTTTGGTACTTCTGTAACCTTAACCTCACTTGCTATTGCTGCAATAGCAGGTATTGTTTTAAATGCAGTATTACCTGGTAACAAGTACGTTTTCGATGAAAACGCCATTGAAAACGAGATCCACCACGAGGCTTAGCCTTGTAAGTTAAAAGAACAGACACAGTCTGTTCTTTTATTGAATGTTATTTTTACTGATGTTACTTTGGTAGAAAGTTATTTTTATTGAGAGTTATCTTGGCAGAAGATCACTTTTATAGAAAGCTACTTCTAGATAACTGACTTTAAAAACAGTTTCCTTTACAGATAAAGGCATAGATAAATTTTAAAATTTAGTAGATTGAAAAAAGGATAAATAGAATGGATTTTACAAAACAGCCTAACATTACAATCTTCAAGCACCCTCTTATCAAGCACAAGATCTCTTTATTAAGAGATAAAGAGGCTTCTACTAACAAGTTCCGTACTTTAATTGAAGAAATTGCAATGCTAGAAGCATATGAAGCTTTAAGCGATTTACCTTTAAAAGAAGTTGAAGTTGAGACTCCTCTTGAGAAGTGCAAGACTCCAATGTTAGATGGTTTAAAGCTTGCTATTATCCCTGTTCTAAGAGCAGGTTTAGGTATGGTACCAGGTCTTGATGCTTTAGTACCTTCAGCTAGAATCGGTCACATTGGTATGTACCGTGATGAGGTAACTCACAAACCTGTACCTTACTACTGCAAGTTACCACAGAACCTTGAAGAGAGAACCTGTGTGATCTTAGATCCTATGTTAGCAACTGGTGGTTCAGCTGTTGATGCTGTAGATATGATTAAAGAAAAAGGCGGCAAAAAGATTAAGTTCTTATGCATCATTGCAGCTCCTGAAGGTTTAGAGAAACTTGCAACAGCTCACCCTGATGTTCAGATCTACGTAGGTCAGTTAGACCGTGAGTTAAACAAAGATGCTTACATCTGCCCAGGTCTTGGTGATGCTGGTGACAGAATCTTTGGTACCAAGTAAGACTCACTCGTGTAAGAGTTAATTCTAAGATTTGATCTGGCTACCTTATACATTGCTTGATATGGCTTAATCTTACGAGAGTTAATTAACTCTAAAGATTTAAGTAGACTCTAAAGATTAGGTAAAAATCTGAGAGTGAAATAAATTCCGTGTAACCCCAATTAAGTCTGATACCATTTTACGACTTAATTGGAGTTTTAAATGGCAAAAATCAAACGTAATCCAGCAGCAACTTTTAAGCAGCTACATCCAATAAGAAGTAAGAATACACTACAGACAATGCTTTGTAAGCTAGATCTTTAGTATAATTGCTGTTATTAGGTAAAGTTGATGACGTTCTTGAATTTGTTTGACGTTTTCAATGGCTTGACGTATTCAATGTTTAGCCATGCCACAAAATTATGAATTTGCTTGTCTTATCATTTAGATGTTTACCGTAACTCAATAAAAAAGAACTTGATCTTTATTGATGTTAATATCTTCCATTAAGCCATGCAGAATACTGTTTTCAGATCCTTTAAGTTTCATTCACATTTCTCAACGTTAAAAGATTTAACAATATTGTTTTCTGTAATTATATTATTGACTTTAAAATTTTTAACATAACCTAATTCTTTTTCAAAATCTTTTAAATCGTTTATCGTAAAATCATCTAATTTAATGGGCAATTTTAAATTGCGTTCGTGTCTAAGCGTTTTCACACAAATGTGCAATATATATTTATCTTTAACAATATTCGTTTTTTGTGTATCTTCATCCAACACATATTCAAAGTTAAAATCCGCGTCTTTGAAATAATACTTGTCAAGCCATGACGTGTTTTGCACTTTTTCAAGAAATTCATTTTTATTGCTGTAAATGCGGGTAAAAGGATCTCCACTTTCTTCAGCATGAACCACAATGCGGTAGTTTAAATCAGTATTAAACGCTTTAACAAAATCAATTATTGAAATCATAAGATATCTCCTAAAGTTCTCTTCGACGTAACTTATAAATTAATTGGTGCAACTTCAATAATAATGTAAGGACATACACGTCATAAGGTTGTAATCTCCAATTGTTTTAAGCAAAACAGGACATCTTGGAGATGGCTTTTTTAGTCTAAAAAACGCACTGATCCGTTTTTCAATTTTCATCAGTTTAACTGCTAGACAATGCATGCTTATATGAACTTTCATAAAAAAACACTATTGCTGTGTTAGTTGCATAAGATACATTCCTATTGTAGATATGAGGACTATTAGCAACTGCTTTAACCATAGGTTTCTCCAAATTAAATGTTTTTTGCCGTGTTCTGCCTTTAGTAATCTTCTACTGATTGTTTAACATCTTATAATTAAGTTGCTTTTCTATTAGCTCAGCCTGTCTGCAAGCGTAGCTTAACTTTTGAGAACACGATTTTTGGTAATAATAAAGAGCTTTTTGCTCATCTTTTCTTACATGAATACCCTGCTGGTAGTAAAACGCAAGATTTGCACAGGCAGTTCTGCCTTTGATAGCACAGGCTCTGTTACATGCTGCAATATCACCGTTTTCGCATTGTTTTACAAAACTCATTCTTGTAAAACAAAGTGCAAAGCTAAGCACTACAAATGCTGTTGCAATGATGAAAGCAAAGCTGAACACAGGATGGGTTCTAAAATTGAACTTGAGATTTTTTAAGATGTCTTTAAATTTCATACTACACTCGCTTTTATGGTCTAATACCTTTAGCAGGTATTTTATTGATGGTCTTTTATCGTTCTTTTTATCTAATAAACCGATCTTAGCTACAACTTTGCTCTTTGCTTTTATAAACTCCGATATATGAGATTTTGATTTGTATAACCAAGTTGCAGGTAGCAACATGGTCTTTAACTAAAATTTGAAAGGTAAGGCTATGAGTACAAAGATCTAAGAGAAATTTAGGATTGAGGAATTTAGAAGAAAATAATCATTGCCTTACCTTATGAACTAATCTTATAAAGGCATCGTTCCAGATTTAGATTGGTGTATAAAAAAAGTAAATAAATACCTTTTGAAAATCACGCTTAGGATTAAACAGCTAATTCATGATTAAAAAAAATGACAGGTATTAGGTTAATTCATGCTCTTAGGACTTATTGCGCCACAGGATAGTTTTTATGTGGCGTTTAGGATATATAGGTATTATTCAGTTAAGATTTGCACTTAAAATTCATTGTAAGCTTAAACTTCCTGATACTCAGTAAAAGCTCTCACCTTTGGATCAGCATTGAACACGGCAGCTATTCTTAAAAGCTCTGTTTTCTTAGGCACAATATTGCCATAGTCTCGAGTTTTTATCTGCTCTACTGCATCAAGTAGTTTTGCCTTAGCTTCAGTCTCATTTTCTGCATACTTAAATTCAAAGACTATTCTTCTGTTATCAGACTCAATTACAAGATCGGCTCTACCTTTTGATGAATGTAGTTCTGCGCTTACAGAGTTACAAATACCTTTTAGGTATGTATAGAGCAATTGCTGAACCATCGCCTCTGTATTGATTGGATAGTTATCATATGAAACTGTGTTTAGAACAGTATTGAATAAACCTATGATTTCACCTACATCATTACTTTGAGCAAGGATCTGTTCATTAACATTCTCCAACTTTGTATCATCAAAGACTTTAAGTGCCATTAGAGAGAACAGTGCATTGTAAACTTCACTGTTTGGTATTCCTAAAGTCATAAAGCCTTTTGAGTATACAGGTGAACGTAAAGTTAGATATCCTGTCTGGCACATTAAGACATTCTGATTGATAGATGTCAAAGAAGTTGGATTCTTAAAATCATTTACTTTAATGTTAATTGTTTTATCTTCATCAATATAATCCAACGCATTTAACTTATGGGTCTGCAGATAGTTTGCAAGAATTGATGGCAAACCACCATTGTCGTACCAGTACTCTCCAAACTGAACTTTTTTCTTATCAACAACTGACTGTAAGAATGTATTAACCGACCATGTACAAAAAACTTTCTTTTCATAGTCTTCATCAAAGCAGTAACCATCGTAGTTTTGAGCAAGTCTATCTAACAAAGATTCAAGCTGAGTGTCGGTTACTTCATCTACGTTGCAGTTGTTCTCATAGGATGCAGCTGACTTTAAATAATCGATGTAGAACTTTTTAATCTCGTCTCGAGTAAAGCCTATCATCTGAGAATAGGCACTTGAGTTGGTGATATCTCTGATATCAGAGCCAACTGAAAAGCTCTCTACATCCTTTAATCTCGTGACACCAGTAATTCCTAAGAACTTAATTGCAAACTTATCTTTGATGTTGGCATAAAATCTTTTAATTTTTTGCTGGAATTGTTTATAGAGTTCATCATTATTGATGTTAGAGGTTAACTGATAGTCATACTCATCAATGAGAATAACGATTTGACGAGTTTCTTCTTCTAGTTTTTCAAGAAGACTTAATATTGAGTCTTCAGGCTCTATTTTTTCGACATATCCTTTTACACTGATTTTATTTGCAAATTCAGTAATTTTTGAATTTAGCTGTTTTTTGAATAAGTCCATTGAGGAATTATCTAAATTCAAGAAACTCAGTCTGAATACAGGATAGGTAGGTTCTGTCCACTTGTCATAAATCCAGGTTCCTTTAAAGTAAGGTTCAACGCCTGTTTCAAATAAAGTTGCTATGGTATCTAAGGTAAGAGACTTACCAAAACGACGCGGACGGGAGATAAAAACTCGCTTTAATTTGACAAGCTTTGGAATGTATTCAGTCTTGTCAACATAGATATAGTTCTCTAATGTAAAATCTATGAATGATCCTGTAGAGCTGATATCTTTCATATGTATTCATCTCCATTCATCTTATTAGATTATAGCTAAAAAGCCCTTGTTTTGCCCTAATCAGGGATAATTGTTGCCAAATTTGAGAGGATTTTAGAAAGGTATTTTTTTCAAAATCAGTGATAGTGGCACTCGTTGCACTGAATGGATCTGCTGTTCTTATATTCAATCTAGCTTGAAGATCTTAGTATTATCTACTACTTGTTAAAATTAGCGCCACAGGATAGTTTTTAGGTGGCGCTTAGGATCCGTAGGTATTATTCAGTTAAGCTTTGCACTTAAAATTCATTGTAAGCTTAAACTTTCTGATACTCAGTAAAAGCTCTTACTTTTGGATCAGCATTGAAGACAGCAGCTATTCTTAAAAGCTCTGTTTTCTTAGGTACAATATTGCCATAGTCTCGTGTTTTAATCTGTTCTACTGCATCAAGTAGTTTTGACTTAGCTTCAGTATCATTTTTTGCATACTTAAATTCAAAGACGATTCTTCTGTTATCTGTATTTACAA
>ERZ1034626.23-NODE-23-length-98795-cov-39.400253_pt1 | contig 98795 bp, 77 predicted proteins | sample MGYA00520652_ERZ1034626 | MGnify/ENA primary metagenome ERZ1034626 (study PRJEB33766, sample SAMN09781765) | gut metagenome | biome: gut microbiome | host: Homo sapiens | place: Madagascar | study: EMG produced TPA metagenomics assembly of the PRJNA485056 data set... | reverse complement strand
CGGGAGACCTCACATCGAGGAAGGACATTCCGTTCGCCGTGGGCGTTCGTGGGGTCTACGGCAACCCTACGTTACGAGCCATGCATTCAATTCATAAATGTGTCGCAAAGGACGCTCCACATTTATTGGCAGTTCTCCGCAATGAGCCACGCTATTCATAAGATTGTCAGCAAAAGGCGCTGCCAATCGCATTTCTCTTCGCGGCGTTCGCCGGGTCTACGGCAACCCTACGTTACGAGCCATGCATTCAATTCATAAATGTGTCGCAAAGGACGCTCCACATTTATTTCATTGACGGCTGTCGCCGTATAAAAATAGAACGAAATAACCTCTTGTGTGAGCAAGCTCCCACCGAGGTATTCCGTTCTATTTTTGCATGGCTCGTAACTTTCAATTTATTTAAAATACTGCACACCGGACTCGAAGATCTTCATATCCTGCTCGCCATAGATATTCATGGCTACCGCAGTATCTCTTCTCTCAGAATGTGCCATCTTACCGAAGCATCTGCCGTCGGGGGATGTGATACCCTCGATTGCACAGTAAGAGCCGTTGATGTTGTACTCCTCATCCATGGATACGTTGCCGTTCTGGTCAGCGTACTGGGTAGCAACCTGTCCGTTTGCGAAGAGCTTGTCGATCCACTCCTTCGGTGCTACGAAACGTCCCTCACCGTGAGATGCGGGATTACAGTAGGTGGCACCAAGCACAGCTCCTTGTAACCAGGGAGACTTGTTGGATACAACCTTGGTGTATACCATCTTGGATATATGACGGTTGATGGTGTTGAAGGTCAGGGTAGGAGAATCCTCCTTCTGACCGGTGATCTCGCCGTAAGGAACCAGCCCCAGCTTGATCAGTGCCTGGAATCCGTTACAGATTCCCAGTGCCAGACCGTCTCTCTCATTTAACAGCTTCATGACAGCTTCCTTCAGCTTCGCATTCTGGAATGCGGTTGCGAAGAATTTTGCGCTGCCGTCAGGCTCATCACCTGCGGAGAATCCACCGGGGAACATGATGATCTGTGCCTGTGCGATGGACTTCTCGAATTCCTCTACGGATTCACGGATATCCTCTGCGGTCAGATTGCGGAATACTCTTGTCTCCACATGGGCTCCGGCACGCTCAAATGCCTTGGTGCTGTCGTACTCACAGTTGGTTCCGGGGAATACCGGAATGAATACGGTAGGCTTTGCAACCTTGTGTTTACATACATAGATACTGTCTGCCTTGTAAACATCACTTGACACTGCCTCGGTACCCTTCACTGCCTTGGTAGGGAATACCTTCTCTAACTTGGAGGTCCAGGAAGCAAGTGCCTCATCCATGGTGATCTTCGCATCACCGTATACGAATGCAGGTTCCTCGGTCACGGTACCGATGACAGTGTAATCCAGTTCCTTCTCTTCCAGTGCAGGCAGTTTGTCTGCGGGAATCTCTGCCAGGATATCGCCCAGTCCGTTGTCGAACAGGTCGTCTGTGGTGACCTCATCATCGATCTTCACACCCAGCTTGTTACCGAATGCCATCTTGGATACAGCTGCTGCCACACCCTTGGAATCCAGAGCATATGCGGATACGATGGTGCCGTTCTCGGTCAGCTCGTGAATCTTGCCATATAATTCTGCCACATTCTCATACATGGGAATGTCGAAATCGTCTTTGTCAATGGAGAAGCGCACCAGCTTGTTGCCGGGTGTCTTCAATTCCGGAGTAACGATATCACCGGATTTTGCCACATCCACTGCAAAAGATACCAGTGTGGGCGGTACATCAATGTCATTGAAGGTACCGGACATACTGTCCTTACCGCCGATGGAGGGCAGACCAAAACCGATCTGTGCATCGTAAGCACCTAAGAGTGCTGCGAAAGGCTGGCTCCAACGCTCGGGATCACCGGTCATTCTGCGGAAGTACTCCTGGAAAGTGAAACGGATCTTACTGAAATCACCGCCGGAAGCCACGATCTTCGCCATAGACTCTGTCACTGCATAGACAGCTCCATGATAAGGGCTCCAGGAGGACAAGTAAGGATCGAAGCCGTAGCTCATCATGGTCACGGTATCGGTCTTACCTTCCAGTACGGGCAGCTTGGCTACCATGGTCTGGGTCTCGGTCAGCTGATATTTTCCGCCGTAAGGCATCAGTACACTGCCGGCACCGATGGAGGAGTCGAACATCTCCACCAGACCCTTCTGGGAACATACGTTGAGATCGTTAAGCAGTGCCACCCAGGCACCCTTCACGTCGCCCTCTTCCAGCTTCTCGCCTACTGCGGGAACAGCCCATTTATCGAAATAATTCTCTTCTTCGGAAGGAATATCTACTTTTACTTTGGTCTCCTGGTGCGCACCGTTGGTATCTAAGAAAGCTCTCTTCAGGTCTACGATAGGCTTGCCTCTCCAGTTCAGTACCAGTCTCGGCTCCTCGGTAACCACTGCCACGGGAACAGCCTCTAAGTTTTCTTCCTTGGCATAGCCTAAGAAGGTATCCACATCCTTAGGATCTACAACCACTGCCATACGCTCCTGGGACTCAGAGATGGCAAGTTCCGTGCCGTCCAGTCCGGCGTACTTTTTGGGCACCTTGTCCAGATCTACGGTCAGACCGTCTGCCAGCTCACCGATGGCAACGGAGACACCGCCGGCACCGAAATCGTTACATTTCTTAATCAGACGGCTGACTTCCTCACGACGGAACAGTCTCTGAATCTTACGCTCGGTAGGTGCATTACCTTTTTGTACCTCGGCACCACAGGTCTCAATGGAGGTATCGGTATGTACCTTGGAGGATCCGGTAGCACCGCCGCAGCCGTCACGTCCGGTACGTCCGCCGAGGAGAATGATGATATCACCGGGATCGGAGGTCTCACGGATGACGTTTTTGCGGGGAGCAGCGCCCATAACAGCACCGATCTCCATGCGCTTTGCCACATAAGAAGGATGATAGATTTCTTTTACAAATCCGGTAGCCAGACCAATCTGGTTACCGTAAGAGGAATAACCGCTGGCTGCACCTCTTACCAGCTTCTTCTGGGACAGCTTGCCGTGCAATGTCTCGGATACAGGAACGGTAGGATCTGCCGCACCGGTAACACGCATTGCCTGATATACATAGCCACGACCGGACAGAGGATCACGGATAGCACCGCCCAAGCAGGTGGCAGCGCCACCGAAAGGCTCGATCTCAGTAGGATGGTTGTGGGTCTCGTTCTTGAAAAATACCAGCCACTCTTCAGTCTCTCTGTGGTCGCCGTAATCCATCTCCACGGGAACCACTACGGAGCAGGCATTGATCTCATCGGATTCTTCCATGTCGTCAAGTTTGCCGTCTTTTTTCAACTTCCGCATTGCCATCAGCGCCAGGTCCATGAGGCAGACGAACTTGTCCTCTCTGCCCTTAAAGATTTCTTCTCTGGTATCCAGATAGCTCTGGTAAGTGGTCTCTAAGGGAGAACGATAATAACCCTCACCGAATTCCACGTCGGTCAGTTCAGTGGAAAAAGTGGTATGGCGGCAGTGATCGGACCAATAGGTATCCAGTACACGGATCTCCGTCATGGAAGGATCTCTCTTCTCATCATCGTGGAAATAATTCTGAATATGTTTAAAATCTTTGAAGGTCATGGCAAGTCCCAGAGATTCGTACAGAGCCTTTAAGCTGCTCTCATCCATATCTCTGAAGCCATCGAACACGGCAACATCAGCAGGATCATCATACACCGTGATCAGAGTATCCGGCTTCTCCATGTCGGTCTCTCTGGAATCCACAGGGTTGATACAGTAAGATTTGATCTTGGAAAATTCTTCGTCGGACACCTGTCCTTCGATCATATAGGTCACAGCGGTACGGATCACAGGTTCTTCGTCCTCTTTTAAGAACTTCACGCACTGCACTGCAGAATCCGCTCTCTGATCGAACTGTCCGGGAAGGAACTCTACGGAAAATACTTTTGCGTCCGCAGGGATCTCAATCGTCTCCTCATACAGATCATCTACGGGAGGCTCGGAAAATACGGTCTTGCAGGCTCTTGCAAATACCTCATCCGAAATATTCTCCACATCATAGCGGATAAATTCGCGAACCTTCGCCACATCGATGCCCAGATAATTTTTCAGTTCGTCGTGCAGCTCTTTTGCCTTGACAGCATAAGGCTCCTTTTTCTCTACATAGATACGTCTTACGTTGCTCATGTCTCTCCTCCGATAAAGTTTTTAATTAACATGACTCTGAATAGTATCATACCATTATAGCTTTTTTCCCACAATAGCAGAAAACAACAAATTTAGATCGATTTTACCTGCCTTTTTGAGCGGTTCGTCATTCGTGCAGTCTGTGGATCAGCCGATAGGCAATATCCTTCTCGCTGATCAGTGCCTCCGTATGGGCAAAAAATACGATGCCGTCGGTGGGTGCCAGAATGGTCTCCCGCACAGATCCGTCGTAAGGATCTATGATCTCTGCCATCTCATTACCGTAGCGTACATCATCTCCCGCATGTACCTTTCCCCGAAAAATTCCAGCACGGTTCGTATGTACATCGCTTAAATCCTTTTCATATAATACATGACTGATATAGCCGGAATGGCTCTCATACCGGATCAGTCCCATCCGCTTTAAGAATCGTAAGACCGCTGCCACCGCCTGCCTTGCGCTCGCCTCATCGATCTGGCTGTTCTGGTTTGTATAGACGGAAAATGCTGCCGTCATCTCATCCTGCCAGTTATAATTTAATGTCTTCGTGTCAATCGGGATCGGCTTGCGCACCACCACATAGGGAAGTCCGAACAGATTTGCCAGAGAAGTATTCTGGTATCCCGTCTCCATCATACGCACATGAGGTACAAATTCTCCCGGTCTGTAGAAGGACGTAAACTGGATGCCGTATACGTAATCTTTGATCTCTGTAAGCAGTGCATTGGTCAGGCGATCCGCCGGTTCCCCATAATCATTGCCCGGAAAACTCCGGTTAATGTCTGCTTCCTTAACGCCGAAAAAACGCCTGCTGATGTTCACGGAATAGGCATTGATGGTTGGGATCACCAGAATCTGTTTTCCGGCACTGATGCAGCCGTTATTCTCCAACTCCCGCAATGTCTTCACCAGTTGGGAACAGATATACATCTGTTGGATCTCGTTACCTCTCGCCGCCCCCACGATACATGCCGACTTTTCCCCCTTGCCGAACTGGAAGCCCTTTATATGCATATCTTCTCTGTACGTCGAATGTATGGTATAAATATCTCTTTCAAACATAATTTTCTCACTCCGTCAGGATTCGCGCCAGCAGGTCTCCTTCATAGACCACCGGGTATGCCCGCAATGTAAACAGAAGTCCTCCCCGTTCGGTGCGGATCTGCCGTTTTACCGTGCCTTCAAACGGGTCTACTACCTCCCCGATCAGATCTCCCTTTTTCACATAATGGTTGTGCTCGATCAACGGCAGGAACACACCGTCCACCGCGCTACGGATAAATTCCACTTCGCCATCACTGGATACCGCAGGCTCCTGTACTACTGGTTCCGGTCCCTCCCAGATGCCCATCTCACTCATGATGTGGAAAATTCCGTCCACGATCTGATTGCCGAAGGATCTGTGGATATCATGCCCCTGCCCCATTTCCAGTACCAGGGTAGGAACGCCCAGCAGATTCAGGGAATGCGCCAGGGTGGATTCGTGCACCGTGGCAGAGGCATTCATCCAGATCATATCTGCGTTGGTCATTTTTGCATAGGGAAGCAGAGCTTCGGCGAAATCCTCGCTGAGTCGTACCTGGGGGATCTCCCGCACAAAAATATCACTGGCATGCAGATCCATGCAGATATCCGATCCGATGATGGAATCCACCACTGCTGCAGTGATCCGCTCCATCATATCCCCCGAAGCATCTCCCGGGAACATACGGTTCATGTCCATATCCAGTCTTGGCACCGTGCGGCTCGCCATATCGATTCCTAATGGATTCAATGCCGGATAGATGTCCACGATCCCCTTCAGATATTCCGGATGCTCCTTTACTCTTCTCGCCGTCTCATAACAGATATACTGCCCTTCCAGTTCATCTCCGTGGATACCGGAGACCAGGCTGATCCGGCGGCACTGTTTCGTCTCCTGCTTTGGACAGATCCGGTTCCTGCGGACCGCCAGATGCCCTCCTGCCGGAAGTTCCATACTGATGATCGATTCTATCATAACTTACCTCTCTGCTTCCCTTCCTTTACAGCGAAAATGCTCCAGGAAATCTTCCCTGAAGCATCATCAACCGTTGTCTGCTTATTCTTCCACACCTAATCCACGCAACAGATACAGGATCTCACGATCCACTGCCTCCGCTGTCACACCGATAGTCTGCGCCGAGATCTTCAGCCCTTCCAGGACAAACATGATATTTCTTGCGGTTCCTTCACAGTCCTCACACAAAAATTCACCGTTGTCCACTCCGGCTTCGATCAATTTCTCTATGATCTTCACTGCGGAATCAAACTGCTTCTTCAGAATGTTATCCCGCTTGGGCAGATCGTTTTCAAAATAAAATTCATAGGTTGCCTGTGTCAGAGTATTTTTTTTGCGGAGAAGCTCCTTTTTCTGCTCCTTTAAAAACAGAAGAAGAATATCCGCTGCGGTAGCATCCTCCGTAATGCTGTCGGAAAATACATCATCCGCCTCTTCACTCTCCATGCGCAGCACTTCCATAAATATCTGACTTGTATTCTCAAAATACAGATAAAGACCTCCGCGGCTGATATCGCAGGCTTCCACAATATCCTTCATTGTTACTTTTTTAAAGCCCTTCTCCATAAACACATCTCTGGCTTTTTCTACAATGTACCGCTTTTTCTGTACTGATTTTTCTCCCATGAACCTTGTCCTGCCTTTCCCCTCTCAGATCTTACCGTTTTCCGGTGATTTATCCCAAAATTCTATAATTTCCTGCATCTGTCTGATGACCAGGTAAAAAATCTGCTCCGATACCGCTTCACTCCACAGATTCCCCTTGGTTCTGCCGCCTAAGACATACTTCGACAGAATGCCTCTTAAAATGTTCCAGTCTTTCCAGTCGGCTTTTTCAATCATATTCCTCTCGTCCTGATGGGTACGGATCCGATGTCTGGTATATACATATGCATAATTGCGATCCATCAAAGGGCTCTTCCCTGCTTCCCGCACGAAGTTCAAAAGCGTTCCGTCATATACCGGGAATGACACGGAATGAACTCCGATATCCTGCCCACTGTATATGGAACTGGCTCTCTTACCCGCATTCTGCTCAAGCCACGGCAAATAAGGAAGTAACGGTCTCACCGCCTGCTTATAAGATTCCAACAACTGCTCTCTGTATTCAATGCTCTGTTCCATAACCCCAACATACCTTTCCATGTACCGTTTTCTGCCGAAAACATCACTTTTTTCACATACTGATGTAAAAGTGACACATATGTAGTTTTATTTTATCACATTTCTATCAAAAGTACAGTAGAAAATTGTTGGTATTATGGTGTATAATTGATTAATATAAAGATCCCGAATTAAGACGAGGTAATGAAATGGCTGGAATTGTACTGGAAAAGGGTAAAACGATATATAGCTACGGGCAACCTATGACCGCACTGCATCTGATCACGAACGGTAAGGTAAATGTATCTTACCCCGGCGGTTCTTATCCGCTGGGCAAGGGCGATGTGATCGGTATCTGTGAGATCTGCTCTGAGATTCATCTGCTCAGCTATGTAACTGCTGAGGATACCACTATCCTCACCTACCCCCTGACCAGTCTGGATTCTCTGAATGATATTCTGCAGAAGCATCCTGATGTGGCAAGGCTTTTTTTATTGTCCTGCTTCCGACAGATCAACATTTTGTTAAACCGCAGCTCTATCTCTGAGTTAAACTGCAGTGAGCTCTACCGCACACTGACCGATGACATTGCCACTTACAACACCCTGTGCGACCGCTACCGCCTGCCCGCACGCTCCCTGGAGCATTTCGATAAGCTAAACGCTTTCCTCGGGGACGATTCTCCGGATATCTGGCTGAACGGATATTACATGGGTTTAAGCCATATTCTGGCTTCGGACAACTACCGGATCATGGTGCAGGAAGCGGATCTTTCCATTGGCATGCTGCGTAAGGGAAGCCTGGACTTCAGGCGTACCTATCAGAGTCTGGAGGAGCAGTTCCATTATTTACAGCAGGTGGGCTCTTTTTATTTCCGGGAATCCGGCAACGATCTGTTTGATTTCTATACTTCACTTTATTATAAACTGGGACAGGGCAATGAAGACAGCCAGATCGTCTATGACCGGATCCATCGTATGCTCTCTAAGGCAGGGGATCTGTCGTATATCGATCAGGATCTGTTCGCCTCCAGATCCCAGAGTTTCCAAAGCAGCTTAGATCTCATGGGATCTGCGGATTCCTCTGAGGCCGCAGATGGCGGAGACTCCGAGATCTTAGGCAAGCTCGCCGGATCCCTGAACACGATCTTAGAATATGCCGGGCCGGACTTAGATACCATATCCAGCTTCCGTCAGCATGTACATGCCTATAAGCAGCTCTCCGACCGCAGTTCCCAGGATCAGGAAGTCGCCCTGCTTCGCAGACAGCTGACCGAAGAATTCTATCTGCTGTATTCGCTCCTGTTCACCCAGACACTGGAACAGCCGGATATTCCCATGCCGGTGCGGATGTTTTTATATTTCGGCTATGTGGATGAGGAACTGGCAGGTCTGAAAAATGCAGTGACCCTGTATCGTCTGGCGGAAACCATGACCGACCACAGTACTGCCGGAGTCTACACTTTTTATGACTGGCTAATGGCGATCTTCCGCGGACAGAAATCCCCCAGCCGGAACGAATTTGACCAGGATTACTCCGATTATATCCATAAACAGAAAGTGGGCGGTAACATTACCGATGCTGAGTTGAAAGCCCTGGAGAACAATGCTATGGCAAAGGTCAATTACGAGCTTAAGAATATGTTCCCACAGGTCAACAAGATCACTTTCGGACGGATCACCACATTCTGTCCACTGTTCTGTGCGGATGATGTGCTGAAAGATCTGGAAAGCTCCTATGTCACCGTATCCCGCGTGTCACAGATCCTCGAAGAGATCCGTCTGGTGGATTACACCGCTTTCTACCGGGAAAGTCTGGATATGGCGCACTTAGATGTCATGGGCAAGGAAACGATACATTTAGAATACCTGCCGGATATCATCCTCATGCCAAATGTCGGCATCCGTGGTGTCATGTGGCAGGAGATCGAAGGCAAGCGCCGGAACAGTCCGGGACGTATGGTATTCTCCATTTTCCACATGGAGGATCTGAAGACTACTTTCACCCATCTCACCGGAGAATTCCGTTGGGAACTGTGCAAGAGAGTCCAGGGCAACCGTTGGAACGATGTCTCCGTAAGTTCCCTGACCAGCGAATATTTCGATTATATCCAGTTCTACCGTAAGAACCATGATCTGAGCACTGAAGCCAAGGAGAAAGTGAAATCCAGCTTACAGCGTGCCAAGAATAGTTTCAAAGAAATGTTCGTAAGAGATTATATGATCTGGGTATTGTTCGAAGGTGCCGGATCCCCGAGGCTGAACAAGGTGGCCCGTCAGATCATGTTCACCTATTGCCCGTTCCCGGAGGATATCTGCAATACACTTGCACAGAATCCGCTGTATAGCGAGCTTTTAGACCGTCGTAAGATCAAGGTGGCACAGGGACTGCATCATCTGGATGTGTTGACCCGTAAGCTGCAAAATGGCAACATCCCGGTTCCCGAGACCGTGGAGCAGGAGCGCTATTATATCAGCGGCAGTAAAAAATCTTAATTCCGACAGCAAAAAGGATCCGGCATCTCGCATGTCGAATCCTTTTTCTATGTGCTGTATTTTATGTTCTCACATTACCATTATGCATCAGCCAGCTGTCTGCCCAGTTCCCTGCATGCATTCAATCCGTCCTCATCCGGAGTTTCATGGCAGATCAGTCCTTCGCCGTTTAACACCGTTGCTCCCGCTGCTTCCATGCGGGTGGTCCAGTCTCTCATCCACTCACCGTCTCCCCATCCGTAAGAACCGAACAGCGCAATCTTTTTCCCGGAAGCAAAGCCTTCTACATCGCATACAAAGGGTTCCATCTCCGCTTCTTCCAGCACCTCTGCGCCCATGGCCGGACATCCCAGAGCAAATTTGGGTGCCGCCTTCAGTGCTTCTATATCCGCTCCTGTCACGAATACTACTTCCGCTTCTTTTCCAGCCTCCCGGATTCCCTCTCCGATGGCTTCCGCCATTGCCTGGGTATTGCCGCCCTGTGTCCAAAATACTACATAAATCTTATCCATTTCATTTTCCTCCGTTTTCCGCACTTTTTGTTCCTTTTATGCTGCTGTACTTCCGCAGATCTCTATGATCTCCGTCATTTTTAATCCATAATGCAGCAGCTGAATCAAATTTTCCTTTGCATATTCATATTTTTCAAAAAGCCGCAGTTTCCTCTCTTTATCCGCATATACCTTCCAGTACCCGGTACAGAGGCAATTTTTCCCACGGTGTCTGATGAATCCTTCCACATCCTCCGGTGGATACCCCAAAAGTAACCCCAGCTCATGGGGAAAATCATTTTTGGTTTCTACATAAGCCTCATACTTTTCGCACAAGACCGGCAGAATATCTTCCAGCAGACAGGAAGGATACCCTTCCTCTGTCAGCAGCTTCTGTACCTGCATCATTCGCAGATATTTCTCCAGCCGTTCCTTTTGATACAGCAGTATGACTGTTTTTTCTTCCGTTTCCAATAACGGATACATGGAAATAAAACTTCCTGAGATGATCTTCTCTACCAGACAAAAGCCGTCCGATGAAATCGTCAGCAGATTGGATATTTTAAGTCCTGTAATAAGCGGTGCGCACTGCAATGCCAGCTGCAATTCCACATCGTCTGTTTTCATTCCGCACAGGATCTCCCATGTTTCCTGACTCAAAAATTGCTCACCTCCTGTATATTGTTTTGGTTAGTTACTCCTAACTCATATAAATAATAAATAAAAAAGCAGCTCCTGTCAAGGAAACTGCCTGATAGAAATTCTCAAAAATTCTCTACGGTAACATCCACCCGGAAGCTTCCTTCGCCGGGCTGTACATCGATCTGTCCGTGATTGCGTTCCACCAGATCATGCAGGATCTCCAGACCGTAACCTTTTCTCCCCGGCCTTCCGGGAAGCTTTTTTGCTCTGCTATTCTCCACGCAGATATGCAGATAGTCCCCTTTTACTGCCGCCTTTACGGACAAAAACGCTTCTTCTCTCTCCGTCATTTCCGCTGCTGCCACAGCATTTCTAGTCAGGTTTGACAGTATACTGCAGATTGCCACCGGATCCAGCTTCAGCTTTTGGGGAATCTCCAGATCGTATTTAAAGGCGATCCTTTTCTCCCGGCAAGTCTTCTCGGTCTCCCCCATGATGGCATTGAATACAGGGTCACCGCAATAGATGTATTCCGTCGTAGCCGCCACCGTATCGGTCAATGTCTCCAGCATTTTTTCCGCCTTCTCATATTCCCCCTGATGCAACAGCTCCTGCAGCACCATCTGCTGGTTGCGCATGTCATGCCGGATCTTGGCGAATTCTTCCCGCCTGGTCTCAATCTCATGATAGTGATTTCTTGCCATCTCCCAGGTACTCTGCACCTCGCTGAGCCGAAGCTTCAGCTCCTGCAGCTGCTGCTGCCTGAGCAGGGTATACAACAGCACACCGTCTGCAACGGAGCCCAGTATGGCCGCTGCCAGTATCCACCCGGTATACAGCGTCATATTCCGGAATACCTGCTCATTGATCGCAGTGATCATAAGCAGCTGGCTGACAGGAAATACACTGAACACAATAATAATACTGACGTCAAATGATTCTTTTTCGACAATTTTCTTCCATACGACCAGAAAAATCAGAAAAAATATGGCTGTCACAGACAATACTACCGATAACAGCAATACCATTGTCGGTGTATAGTAAGACAATTGTGGTTTTTGCTCCATATACTTGTTCAAAATACCGATACTGAGCATTTCCGCCAGCAATGCTATCAGATATTCACATACCATAAACAGAACCTTCTGTCCTATGGTTCCCTTCAGAAATACAGCTGCATATGCAACTGTGACGATACCGACCGCTATCATAGCACCATAACGTACCATCACATGATCATTAAACAAAAATTTTACTGCCGCTGCCGGCAGCTGTGCTGCCATCAGGCCCAGGATGATGCTTGTCTGTCCGACATTCTCCTTACGCGGTTCAAATGCATACCCCACCACCATACAATCCAGCCACAGATAAGCAATCCACAACAGAATACACATCATATAACATATCATAGCATTGCCCTCATATAGCGAAAATATTTATCTCTGGACGCACTGTATCTGGTCTTGCTGACAGGAAGTACCGTCCCGTCCTGCATGGTAACCTCCTTCATCTCAATCCTGCGGATATACTGCATATTCACTAAAAAACTTTTATGTACCCGTAAAAAATCCTCGTGCAGCTTTTTTTCATAGACATCCAGCTTCTCATATACCGAGATTTCTCCGGATATCGTATGTATCAGCAATTGATGTGCATTGCTCTCCAGATACCGGATCTGACTGTTTGCAATTTTCTCTGTAATCCCACCATGCTGCAGGATCAGTGCATCGCTGCTGAATATTTTTTCTCTGACTTTTTCCAATAGCTTTTCCAGATTTTCCTTTTTGACCGGTTTTACCAGAAAACCGCAGAGATTTACTTTCTCCCAAAAAATTTTTTGGGAGAATTTGTCATTATACGCCGTCACAAAAATAAACCAGGTCTGTGGACTATGTACATTATATTGCGCCGCATACGTTATGCCATCCTGCTCATTGCCTTCCCATTCAATATCCATCAACACAAGATCATATGTCGTGCCGTTTTCCAGCGCTTCCGACAACTGTGACAGTTCCTGATAATATTCTATTCTGCTGATCCCGGGATATTCGGCAAGTAACCGTTTTATACTATCCAGACAATTTTTGTCATCATCACATACCGCTATTTTCATCCGGTTCTCCTATGATTATATATGGAATTACTGTCTTCTACGGTTCAATCCGCTCTGCCTATAATATTCCGCCTTGTCCTGATACATTCGTCTCTCCGGTTCTGTCAGGAGATGATCAAATCCGACTGCCCCCAGCGTATTCACTGCGGCACCGACCGCCATGGTGACATGCTCCCGATCCAATTCTGCCCGCAGTTCCTCTACTTCACGGTACAGCTCTCCCTCCTCCATGCCTCTGCACAGAGCTACGAATTCATCTCCACCGATGCGGAACAGTTCGAATTCCTTCAAGGTTCTCTTCAGGCAGTCACAAGCTCTGAGGATCAATTGATCTCCTTTAGAATGCCCTTTTTCATCATTGACACGCTTCAGACCGGTAACATCACAATATACCACACCGATCTTCGTCTGAGGAAGAATCCCCGACACATATTTTTCCATGGCATAACGGTTCCCAAATCCGGTCAGCGAATCCGTATAGCTCATGATTTCCAGTTTTCTCACAAGATTACGTCGTCTTATAGAAGATACAATAAAATGTCCCATGATCTGCAGGATCTCCGATGCAAAATCGATATATTTTGCCGGAGGGTTATCCACTCCATAGAAGCCGATCACTTTTTCATCATCATATAATGGTACGACTACTAATGAATGAATATTCTGTCTCGACAGTACTTCATACATCTCGGGATCTGTATCCTGGATCTCGCTCAGGTTCTCTGTCACAATATTCTGATACCCCGCGAACTTCTGATACCACTGGTCACAAACCTCCGGAGGCAGATCCTGCAGATTATCCTTTTCCGGTGTCACGCCTCTGGCTGCCCACTCATATGTATTATCATCATGACCATGATCATTTTTTTCAAAAATATAGGTACGGTCTGCCTCCATCGTTTTCCCCAGCAGCTCCAGCAATACCTCCAAAGTCTGATCCGGAGTTTCCTGTCTGAGTGCAACACGGATCGCCTGATTCATTGCTGCTTCCATTTTATGGTAATCCGTAGAGGTTTCCCTGTCCCCGGAATGCCCACAGCCAATGGCAATCTCCATGCGCAGCATTCTGCCATCGTCTTCCACCAGGGTATCCTTGATGCGAAAATCCGTTTTTACCACCGGATTGTAATATTCCCATTCCTTAAAATAGCCGGGTCTGAGCTGCTCATTATTGCAGATACTGCAGGGAGCAGAATTTCCCTGTAATACCTCATAGCACTTTAACCCGACAATCTCTTCCTTACTCCGAAAGCCATAACTCTTCAGAGCTTTTTGATTCATATATACTAATTGATTGGTCTCCGGATCCGATACATACACATACTCATCCAGATGTTCAAAAAGTTCCCATATCTTTCCCATGTCTAACCTCTTTCATCCCCCATACTTAATTAATTAGTATACACTTTCAAACGCTTTGCGACAAGTATTTTCTCTCAAAAATGTCTGTAACAGACGCACATCGTCCGTGACAATGCCATCCGCTCCGCTATTCACGATCTGCCGCATGGCACCGGAGGTGTTGGCTGTCCAACCATATACATATTTTCCTTCGTAATGGATGGCTTCCACCATGTCTGTTGTAAGATTTTTCCCTTCGATACTATAGCTGTCCGCATAATCCAGATCATAGTCATCCTCACCCAGATCATGGGCAATATATACCGTGGAGATGTCCGGTTCCAGTTCCCTTACTCTCTGCAGGATTCCCTTATTCATGGATCCTATGATGCATTCGTCCATCATATCATACTCCTGAAGCAGCGCAAGAACGTTCTCTTCCAGTTTCTGCTCCTGCCCGGTGTATTTTAATTCGATCATCAATGCGATCCGCCCCCCGGCACAGGCAAGCATCTCTTCCAGTGTCGGAATCTGTTCTCCTCTGTATGCTGCGGAAAATGCACTTCCCACTTCCAGTGCTGATAGCACGTCCGCCTCCGCATCCCACACACAGACATCCTCGCCCGCAGTACGCTTGAAATTGCTGTCATGCATCACGATCAGGGTCCCGTCGGATAACTGCTGTACATCGATCTCGGCGATGGGGGCTCCGTCACGGATTGCCTGCTTTAGTGCTGCGAGCGTATTCTCCGGGGCCACCTTTGCTCCTGCCCGGTGTGCCACCACGATCACGGGAGTATCTTTTCCTGCCTCTACCTGCGGCAATACGCCATAAGTCAGGAAATAAACGCACAAAAGCATAACAATTGCTGTTTTCCGGATCGTTTTCATCATTTTGCCCTCCCATGATAGTTTAAGGTCAATTTTATTGTAACAATTGACAATAAACTCCATACGAGGATTTTGTTAATTTTTTGTAAACAACACTATCACCTCATGGGCAAACAGTGGGAATGCTGCCAGTACACTTAGAAGAAGCCACTCCTGTCCCGACAGATGCGAGGTACCGAAAGCCCTGATGAGAAATGAGATCTCCGTCACCGCAAACTGCAGGATGAAACCAATGATACATGCTGCCACCATCAGCAGATTATCCCAGGGGTGCATGGCAAATACGGACTTCTGTACATCACGCATGCCGATGGCATGATACAGCTGGCACATTCCCAGCACAGTAAATGCATAGGTTTGGGATTTCGACAGTATCTGTTCCCGGGACATCAGTTCTCTGAGGCGCTCCACCCAGGTAAACGGATTGCTCACAAGTTCCCCTTCCGCTGCCAGGATCCCGCAGGGAAGCACCAGAAATGCCGCCAGTCCGATCACGGTGATCAATGCCCCATAGAACAGCGTACATGCTATTCCTCCTCGGGCAAACAGACTCTCCGATGCTTTTCGGGGTGGGCAGCGCATCAGGCTTTTGCCGTCATTTTTATCCACTCCCAACGCCAGTGCCGGAAGAGAATCCGTGATCAGATTGATCCAGAGGATATGACTGGATTTTAACGGGGATGCCAGCCCTATTGCCACCGCCACAAACATGGTCATCAGTTCTCCCAGGTTGGACGATAGCAGAAAAATCACCGACTTCCGGATATTCTCATAGACACCCCTGCCTTCCTCGATGGCTTTTTCAATGGTGGCAAAGTTATCATCCGTAAGAATCATATCCGCCGCCTGTTTGGCAACATCCACTCCGGTTCCCATAGCGACACCTATGTCCGCCGCTTTTAAGGATGGGGCATCATTGACCCCGTCGCCGGTCATTGCCACGATCTCCCCGCTTAACTGTAACCCTTTCACGATCCGTACCTTCTGTGAGGGCGTGACTCTTGCATAGACCCTTAAGTCCTTAATTCTCTTTAAAAAGGAAGTGTCATCCAGCCGGTCCAGTTCTCTGCCTGTAATACACTGGCTGCGGTGTCCCGCAATCCCCAGCTGTCTGGCAATGGCATAGGCGGTATCCACATGATCTCCCGTGATCATCACTGTGGTCACCCCCGCATGGCGGAAGATTTCCACAGCTTCCCCGGCCTCCGGTCTGGCGGGATCCCGCATTCCCACAATACCAAGGAACGCCATTCCCTCTTCCCCACCTCTGATGTCTTCACTCTGTGCCGCTGCCAGTGTACGAAGAGAGAGGGAATTCATCAGTTCCACAACCTCACTGATCCGCTTCCGCTGTGCGGGAGTCATAGGAACGCTCCTTCCTTCCTGTAAAATATGAGTACAGTGCTGCAAGATCACATCCGGAGCTCCTTTGGTATAAGCAATCCTTCCCGCGGATCTGCCACCGGGAAGCCTATGACAGGTCGTCATCATTTTCCGATCGGAATCAAAGGGAATCTCATCCAAGCGCGGATACTGCCGATCCAGACGTTCTCTCTGCAGACCGTATTTCGCTCCGAAGTCTAAAAGTGCCAGTTCCGTTGGATCTCCGACACGCTGCCCGCCCTGCAATGAAGCATCATTGCACAAAAGCATCCCTCTTAACAGCTCCGGCAGAATGCGGTGTTCCCCTCTGCCACCTGTTCCCGTGACATCCTCCATTATGTCGTACCACCAGCATTTCTCCACGGTGAGCCGGTTCTGGGTAAGTGTCCCTGTCTTATCCGAACAGACCACACTGACCGCTCCCAGTGTCTCCACCGAAGGGAGTCTTCGAATAATAGTGTGCACTTTGACCATTCTTGTCACTGACAGGGCCAGACAGATCGTAACTACTGCCGGCAGCCCCTCCGGTACTGCTGCAACCGCAAGCGAGATTGCCACCAGAAGCATCTCCGGAATATTTCTATGCTGAAATACTGCCAACAGAAATAATCCGGCGCACAACCCCAGAGAGAGAATGCTCAACAGCTTCCCCAGATCTCCCAGCCGCTTCTGCAATGGTGTCATCTCATCTTCCGTATCCGTGATCATGGAAGCGATCCTGCCGATCTCCGTATCCATGCCGGTGGCTACCACCAGCCCTTCCCCATGACCGTTCGTCACTACTGTGGACATATAGACCATATTGACCTGTTCGGTTAATGGAATCTCCTGCCGGCAGTCAGCCAGAAAAAGAGCATCTTTCTCCACTGGGACGGATTCTCCGGTGAGAGCGGATTCTTCCACCTGAAGATTCGCACTTCTGGTCAGTCTGATATCCGCCGGAACCTGCGCCCCCGCCTCGAGATCCACCAGATCTCCCGTCACCAGTTCCGCCGCGGGGATCTCTCTTCGGATGCCGTCCCGGATCACAATGGTCCGTGGAGTGGTAAGTTTTTTTAACGCTTCCAGCGCTTTTTTAGCTTTTCCCTCCTGGAGCATTCCCACCAGCGCATTTACCAGGACCACCGTACCGATGATCACGGCATCACTGATTTCTCCCAGAAGAATGGATACCACCGCCGCAATCAATAATATGTAGATCAGTGGATCCTTCAACTGTTCCAGAAAAAGCTGTATCTTTGTCTTTTTCCGCGCAGCTCTCATCTCGTTTCTGCCATTTTGCTGCAAACGACGAAAGGCCTCACCTTCGGTAAGACCTTTCACTGTGTCACTATTTAGTTTACTTACGGTTTCCTGTATATTCTGCTTCTCGAACACGGCTGCTCTCCAATGCTTGTTTCTATGCATTGTATGCGGAAATGTCCGGCTTGATGATAACAGTCACTGATTATTTCTCGCTTCTTAACTGGAAAGCATCTGTCAGTTCGTTCATGTTGGTCGCCTGCGCAGACAGTTCTTCACTGGTAGCGGAAGTCTCCTCTGCGGTAGCGGAGTTGTTCTGTACTACAGTAGATATCTGCTCGATGCCCTGTTCGATCTGGACCATAGCATCTGCCTGTGCATGGGATTCTTCCATGGCTTTCTTGGACTCGTTCGCCAGATCCTCGATACCTTCCACCACTTTCTGCAAAGCTTCCGCCGTTTTATCTGTGATCTGATTTCCTTTTTCGATCTCCTGCAGCGAGGTCTCGATCAGTTCCCTGGTATGTACCGCGGACTGTGCACTGTCATCCGCAAGCTTCCGGATCTGTTCAGCCACCACGGCGAAACCTCTTCCGGCTTCCCCCGCTCTGGCAGCTTCAATTGCTGCATTCAGGGACAACAGATTCGTCTGGGATGCGATATCCTCGATCTCGCCGATAATATCACTGATCTGCTTGGAAGTCTCATTGATCCGCTGCATGGCATCGGTCAGTCCCTTCATCTCTTCTCCACTGGTTCTGGCCTGTTGCTGATATTCCATTGCCTTCTCATAAGATGCTCCGAGAGCCTTGGCATTTTTCTCCACGATCTCAGTGACATTCGTAATGGTCGCCTGAAGTTCCTCCACGGAACCGGCCTGATCTGTAGCACCCTCTGCCAGTCCCTGTGCGGCATCCGCCATCTGCCCCGCGCCGGCAGACACCTGGCTTACCGCATTTTTGATCTCACCCAGTGTCTCACTGAGCTTATGATTCAGCTTGCGAATAGACTCCAGCAATCCGCTGAAATCTCCTATGTAGGCTTCCCTGCAATTACTTACGATTGCAAAATTGCCCTCAGACATTTCTCCCAACAGATAGTCCGTATCACCGATTACCTGCTGCAAATTATCGGAAAGGCTGGCTGTAGCCTCCGCAAGTATCTGCAGCTCATCGCCGGTCTCTACCTTCGGTGCCGGAGTATGCAGATCACCCTGTGCTAACAGCTGTATTCTGTCTGTGCACTGTGCCACCGGATCCCCGATACGCTGTCCGATCTGTTTAGCCTTGTAAATGCTGTATGTCACTGCGATCACACCGATCGCAGCACCTATGATAATGCCTATCACAACGGAGCCCAGAAAATCCGTAACCGGTGCATCTACTGCCACCATCCAGCCGTTAGTACCATCAATCGGGGCATACGCCTGTAATGTATAAGCACCTTTTCTGAAATAGGTTCCGTATCCTGTCTCACCCTTAAGCATCTGTTGCTCTATTTTAGCAATTCCCTTCAGTGAGCTGTCTGTCTGTGACAATTCAATATTATTTTTCTGCTCCTGGGCAATGGCGGAATCACTATGTGCGATCGTAGTACCCGTAGACCCCAGCAGGTAGCATCCGGAATGCTCACTGATAGAAATGGCTGCGCATATATCATTTAAGAACTCCGGATCCGGTACTACGAATACCACGCCGATGATCTCACCATCTTTATCTCCGCCTTCATAGACGGGTGCAGATATGATCACGCTGAGTTTTCCATCTGTCTTGGAGATCACGGGATCCGATACCACCACTTCTCCCTGCATGGACCGTTTAAAATACTCACGCTCATTGTAATCCGTTCCGTCAGCGGCACAGATACCATTACTTCCGATCAGCTTCCCCCTGACCATTCCATAAGCTTGCACACGCTGATTAATATACTCCTGCTTCTGCGCCGGTGTAAATGTAGCCGCGGAAAGCTGATAGCTGCATCCCAGCTCAGATACAATAGTCTCTGATACCATTAACTCCTGACGGATCCGGTCCGCTGAAAGCTTTGCGATCTCCTGCATATCAGCCTTCAGTCTGCTCAGGGTACCTGACAGATTCATGATCATAGACACAATGACCAATGATACGATCGATAGCAATACCAGCCGCCGGATTGCCTTCTGCAGCCGCTCGCGGATCGTGGTCTTACCATTGGTCTGACGCTTTTGTCCCTTCTGTGTAGTTTTTGCACTCATAATGTACCTCTTTTCTCCGGCGAGATGTCTCTCCACCTTCTCAAGCCGGCATTTTTCTGTAATGCTGCTAACACTACTGCTGTATCACCATTATAACATTTTCCGAACCTTTTTACTACCTTATGAGTGCAAAGAAAGAGTTAATATTTCAAAAAATATCAACTCTTTCCCTGCTTTGTCTGTTTATTTATATTTTTCTGTCCCATTAGGTAGAAACTTTTTGGGATCAATAACCAAATTCTTGTGCAAAATACAGTTTTCCACCTGTCTCATAGACAGCAATGCTGCAGGTCGTAAAATCGCCTGCCAGGATATTCGCTGCATGGGTGGGAGAAGCCATCCAGGCATCTACCACGCTCTGTGCGGAATCATATCCCTTCGCCAGGTTCTCACCCCACATCAGTTCACTGTTCACGGTATACCAGTCTCTGCCGTTCGGTCTGGTATGAGAGAATTTGGAAGCAGCTTCCTGTGCTCTTACCATAGCGCAGGACTCCAGTCCGTTGCTCCAAGTAAGCTCCGCAAGTCCATTCTCTGCTCTCTTCGCATTCACCAGTGCCAGTGCATCGGTTGCCATGGTGCGAAGTTCATTTGCACGTGCAATCTCTGCTTCGCTCATGCCGGCTCTCTGTACAGATCCTGCCAGCGCCACCGCCTCTTCATCGAACCATACGGTTCCGTCACTGTCCGCCGGATCACGACTGACAGAGGACAGATCTGCATTCCTGCCGCATCCTGCCAGGCTAAGCATCATGATTACTGTCAGAATCAGACTCATCCATCTTTTTTTCATTTGTTTACCCTCTTTCATGAATTTATGGTAAATATATGTCATTACTGTTCTTATTGCTTCTTCTTAAGGATAAGCCATGCTCCCAGGCCTGTCAAGGACAAGGCAAAACCAAGATTCCATGCATCGGAAGCATCGCCGGTCTGCGGTCGTCTCGATGCTCCGAGGACTGCTCTGTCTGCCAAAGGTGTCGGATCATCCTCGATCGTCACCATTCTGCGGCGTCTCGCACCAAGTACTTGCGGTGTCTCGGGTGTTACAGGATCCGCAGGGGTACCGGGATCGTCAGGGGTGCCGGGATCATCCGGGGTTGGCGTCGTATCCGGAGCGCCCGGAGTTGGAGTAGGTGTCGGGTTGTTGTCAGGAGTGGTCGACGGTGTTGCCGTAGGCGTTGCCGTAGGTGTTGCCGTAGGTGTTGCCGTAGGCGTTGCCGTTGGTGTTGCCGTAGGCGTTGCCGTAGGCGTTGCCGTTGGTGTTGCCGTAGGCGTTGCCGTAGGCGTTGCCGTAGGCGTTGCCGTTGGTGTTGCCGTAGGCGTTGCCGTTGGTGTTGCCGTTGGTGTTGCCGTAGGCGTTGCCGTTGGTGTTGCCGTAGGCGTTGCCGTTGGCGTTGCCGTTGGTGTTGCCGTTGGTGTTGCCGTTGGCGTTGCCGTTGGTGTTGCCGTTGGTGTTGCCGTAGGCGTTGCTGTTGGTGTTGCAGTTGGTGTTGCAGTTGGCGTTGCTGTCGGTGTTGCAGTTGGCGTTGCCGTTGGTGTTGCTGTTGGTGTTGCAGTTGGTGTAGGCGTCGGCGTCACGGTCGGTGTCGGTGTTTTTATAGGTCTGGGCTCTCCCTTCAGTCCTGGATAATGCACTTCATTTCCCTGCACAAAAGTCTTTGCAACCACAGAACCAACTACCATAGCCCACCCATTGCTGAAATCAGCATTCGGCGCCAGAATTCTTCCAAACACAGATTGATTCAAAACCAGATTTCCGCTACTCTGTCCCAAATTCCAAATAATATTTGCTGCCCATCCCTGATGTGCATAACCACCATCTGCAGCCATATTTGCGCAATCTATATTTGTCCAGTTACCAAGGCAATTAATAATTACAAGTTTGCCTTCCTGCGCATCTTTCAGTACAGTGGCAACCTCTGTCTCTGTCAATCTTCCTTCAACATTGATTACAGTTACTGTTTCGGAAGATATCATATTGTAGTAATTCTGTGAATCTGCTACTGCCTGTGCAAGTGCATTATCTACTGCTGTACTGACAGCTCCCGTTTCACAAACACTGATAGGTTCCGTATTACTAATAGTTCCTACCGTAAACCAAAAATCCTCTTTACCAGTCTCTTTTACTACAAGATTAACATTTCCACCATTATTTTCATTATATTTAGGCACAAAAGTTTTATCGGTATTGGCAGGCATTTCAATTACCAAAGAGGCCTTTCCATCATACCCGCCATTTCCCACTGTCAGCATAGCTTCTGATATCTGACCGATATAATTCACACTGGGTCTGTAGAAATCAACACAATTCCGCAGATTAGCGACTAAACCGCCGCCTTCCAGATGGCCTCCGGTATATTCCTGTGCAACAACAGCAAATTCTTCATAATTCAAAGTACCTACTGTTATCAGGTTTACTGTCTCATTTGCTTCCGCACTTAAATTCATTGTCAGCGGCATGATAAGACCTGCACCTGCTGCCACTTCCGGTGTAGCCACCGCCGTTGCTTCCGGTTCTGCCGCCATCGTTGCTTCCGGTGTCACCTCCGGATCAGCTACTGTATTTTCTTCCACATCAATATTCTCTCCGGATGCAGAGTCTTCCCCAACTGTTGCCTCTACCGCAACCAATTCCTCTGCCTGTACCGTAAGTGTTCCGTTCCCCGCAACAGTTCCCACTACCAGCGCCGCCACCAGAACCTTTACTAATTTTTCCTTCACATACTTGCTAAGTCTGCTCATCTGATTTCTCCCTCAATGAAATCCCATGTCTTCGTTCCAAAACGTACTCAAACGTTTTCGTTCCTCTTTACATCTATTAAGACTATGGGTCTCATAAAAAAGGTTCAGATTTTTTATTAAATTTGTGATTTATTGCTTATTTTTGTTCTCTGGTTGTCTTTTTGAAGGCTTACAGGGGGGGCACACAGTCTTAATTACTGACCGTTTCCGTTAATACTCCATGTAGCAGGGCACGCTTCTTGGTACCGGCAGAACCGTAGCAGGTGGACAGCGACACAATGTTCCCCCTGGCACTTAAGTCCGCATCCGAGGCATACAGGGAATGTTCCGTCGCCCACTGCACGTAATCGTCATAGGAAGCGTCCGAGGTAAAGGTTGCGAAGCGGTCGCTGGTGCTTCTGGTCTCGTAATAAGCAAAGATTTCATAAATATAGACCTTATCTTCCGTATAGATATAGAAATACGGGTTCTCCTCGCAGCTTACGGTCCCCTTCAACAGATTTTTAAAACTACCGAACATGCTCTCATCCCGCATATTATGTCCGAAGACGAAGGTGTTCCGGTCCGACCAGTCCGCCGAAGCCTCACAGTCCATGAAAATGCACCCGGCATTTACACTTTCTCCCTCAAAGGAATGCTTCAGATAATAATTGTTGTCGTCGCCCTGTACCACCGGATAGCTGATGTCAAGTGCCGGAAAATAAAGCCAGCCTCTGAAATCCGGGTTGGTCTTCTTGAGATTTGCAAAATCAATCTGCAGATCGGGGTAGTTTTTCACCTGTACTTCTTCTGTCTCCTCCACCTTAGGCTCTTCCACCACTACCTCCTGCCTGATGGCATCATATTCGCTTTTCGCCTTTTGCTCCGACAGATAGGAATACAGACTCATCCCACCGGTGATCAGAACTGCTGCCGCCAGTATTGCGGTAATGGAATTTTCCACTTTTTTATTCTTCATGCTTGTCCCCTTTTTTCCGTTTTTTGCATCTGTCTGAATTTACTAATGATTATAACTTATTTTTAAGTAATCGTCTTTACGAAAAACTCATTTTTTGATATTTTTAAGTTGTGATTATAAAACTATTGGGGGAATTATATCTTATGATACATTTTTTTGCTATCCTTTCACTGCTTCTGTGCGGTGTCTGCTATACCGGCTTCCAAAAAGAGGAAGACAAACATAATACCCAAAACATTACCCGGTTCGTCTGGATCATTTTCGGGGCTGCCCTGCTGCTTCGTCTGATCTTTGCTTATACCACCCACGGTTTCGGCAATGATATTGCCTGTTTTGCTGCGTGGGCTGACCGGATCTTCACCGTAGGTCCCGGGGCATTCTATTCCGCGGAGACTTTTACCGATTATCCGCCTGGATTCATGTATGTCCTGTATCTCATCGGGGCGTTGCGTTCCCTGCTTGGGATCCCTTATTATTCCAGCCTGCATATCATGCTGTTAAAGCTGCCTGCTATTCTGTGCGACATGGCCTGCGGCTATCTGCTTTACAAAGAGGCGACAAAAAGACTGCATTTTTCCGAAATGCAATCTGTATGTGTAGCTTGTGCTTACCTATTCCAGCCGGCAATTATCCTGAATTCTTCCTGCTGGGGGCAGATGGATTCCGTTCATACCCTGGTGGTGATCCTGATGTGTCTGTTCCTCATGGATGGCAAAATGCTTCCGGCTTATGCGATCTACGGTCTTGGAGTTTTGTTAAAGCCGCAGACACTGATCTTCACTCCCGTCCTTCTGGTCGGCATTTTGGATCATGTATTTTTGCAGGATTTTTCATGGCGGAAATTCTCTTATAATCTGTGCGGCGGTCTGGCTGTGATCTGCGGTATGCTTCTGTTGTGCGTTCCCTTCGGTCTGGATGCCGCCATCCTGCAATATACTTCCACGCTGGGTTCCTATGAATATGCGGCGGTTAATGCCTATAATTTCTGGGGACTGTTAGGCATGAACTGGGTGGACCAGAACACGATCTTTCTGTTCCTTCCCTGCCGTACCTGGGGATCCATTGCCATTGTGCTGATCGTTCTTTTTACTTTTCTGATTGCCTTGCGTTGTCGAAAAGAGCCTTCACGTTATTTTTGCCTCGGTGCTTTTATCATTCTGACCATGTTCCTGTTTTCCGTCAGAATGCACGAACGCTATATGTATCCGGGACTTGCACTGCTGCTGTTCTGCTGTCTGTATAAACCCGCCGGCTCCCTGTGGAAATGTTATGCAGGCTTCGCCGCGCTGCATTTCTACAACACTGCCAACGTGCTGTACCATTACGATCCGCAGAACTATGACCGCAAGGCTCCCATAATTCTGCTGGTATCCGCAGGCATGTTATATTGTCTGTATGATTTCTACAAAATCATCTGGAAATATTATGTCCATGGAGAAGCGGTACCTATTGTCACTGGCGTAAGAAGGCATGCCGGAGCAAAACGCAGTTCTTCTACAGTCTCCGGTACCGGACTGTGGCAGCTGTTCCGGGAACATTTTCTGTCTCCCTTAGAGCCCACGCCTTCCGAAAAACGTCTGCGTCTCACGAGAGCAGACCTATGTCTGTTGCTGGCAATCTGTGCTCTCTACAGCTTTTTTGCGCTCTATGACCTGGGCGCCTGCAAGGCGCCCGAGACAACCTACGATATGACACAGAATCAGGTCATCGAACTGGAATTTCCGGAAAATACAGTTCCCGTCACCCTGGCAAGTTACATCGCGCCCTGGCATCAGCGGCATTTTACGGCTGAAGTCCGTAGCTCAAAGGCGGAGGACTGGACGTATCTGGGCGAGATCATTCTGAACAATGTCTTCACCTGGCAGGATGTGTCCCTGGAAGATCTGACGCAGACAGCAGGCGTAACAGACGCCCGCTGCCTGCGTCTCACGCTGACCGATACGGATGCGTCTCTGATCGAGCTGGTCTTCACCGATGCGGACGGTGAAATCCTACGCCCTGTGAATGCCTCTGCTTACGAGACTTTGTTCGATGAGAGCGATTGCTACCCGGAACGCTATTCTTTCCGTAACAGCATGTATTTCGATGAGATCTATCATGCCCGTACGGCTTATGAATTCCTCCACGGGCTGCCCACTTATGAAAATACACATCCGCCTCTGGGCAAAATTCTGATCTCTGTGGGTATTGCTATTTTCGGGATGAATCCCTTCGGCTGGCGGATCATGGGTACTTTATTTGGCATCGCCATGCTGCCGTTCCTCTATCTGTTGGGGAAGAAAATGACTGGTAATACTCCCGCAGCGGCTCTCGCCTGCTTCCTGTTTGCCTTTGATTTTATGCATTTTACACAGACGAGAATTGCAACGATCGATGTCTATATCACGTTCTTCGTGATTGCCATGTATTATTTTATGTATAGCTATTGCAGCATGAGTTTCTATGACACGCCACTACATAAGACCTTCATTCCATTAGGATTGTGCGGTGTCTGCATGGGGCTTGGCATTGCCAGCAAATGGACCGGTGTCTATGCCGGATGTGGTCTGGCACTGCTGTTTTTCGCGCACTTGCTGCTCCGCTACCGGGAATACCTGTACGCCAAAGCACATCCCGGCAAAAGTACAAACGGTATCGGCCATAAATACATAGTGAAGAATTTCCCTAACTATACGATCAAGACCATTGATTTCTGTCTGACCTTTTTCGTATTGATCCCGGTAGTGATCTATCTGCTGTCCTACCTGCCTTTTGTGGACAATTCTCATCCGGGATTGTTTGACCGTATGCTGGCAAACCAGACTTCCATGTTCAACTACCACAGTGGCCTGGAGGCGACACATCCCTACTCTTCCTCCTGGTATGAGTGGCCCACCATAGTCCGTCCGATCTGGTACTATTCCGGATATCTGACCGATGCAGTCAAAGAGGGGATCAGTGCTTTCGGCAATCCTGTTGTATGGTGGATCGGTATTCCGGCATTTATTTACATCCTGTACCTGTTAATTCGCAATAATGCGTTTCTTTGTTCTCTGGCAGGACACACAAAAACAGAGAGCTCCACAAATACTGCGATTACCCTGTCCCGCAGAGAATATGCAGCAGCTGCTTTTCTGGCAGTCGGCTACCTGGCGCAGTACCTGCCCTGGTTCTTCGTCACCAGGATCACTTTCATCTACCACTATTTCCCCAGTGTTCCTTTTGTAGTGCTGATGATCGTATACAGTCTGATGCAGTGGAAGAAGCATATGTCTGACCGCACCTTCGTCATCGTCTGCTGCGCTTATGCCGCGGTGGCGTTTGCCCTGTTCCTGCTATTCTATCCGGTATTGTCCGGGCAGCCGGTGGATGTGGATTTTGTAATAAAATACTTACGTTGGAGACCGACCTGGGTATTAATCTCTGGTTAAGAGGGAGATATCACATGAATAGGATAAAATTTAATTTATTTCAACTTGCCGCTATGATTGGAAGCATCCTTTTTCTGTTTTTAACCGGAAGTCTGCTGCTCCATAATCCTTCTTTTTCTACTTGGGGCAGTGCTCTTGTTTTCCTGTGTTTCCTGCTTTACTTTCTTCACAGGACTCATGGAAAAGAAGCTTTCTGCGACAAAATATATCCGTATTGCCTGATCGGATTTGTCATACTGTTTGGAATCTTTCAGTTTTCCCGGATCGAAGAATTACGTTTCCAGCCCAGCTTTGATCTGGATGCCATCTATGGCGGTGCCATTCAATGGCTGGAAACCGGAAGTTTTCCGAATTACTATGACTATTTTGACTGGTTTCCCAATAACCTGGGCGGTCTTATGTTTCTCTATGTGCTATTTCGAATTGGCACCGTATTTACCGGAGATTACTTTCTGATTGCGGCATATGGCAACGGACTTTTACTGCTGCTAACACTTGTTATTGCCAGCCTCACGACACGTAAATTATTCGGAAGCCGCCACGGTTTGTTGACTTTACTGGTCAGCATATGTTTTCTGCCGTTTTCCTTTATGGCTGACGCCTTTTATACAGACTCTCTGTCTCTGCTTTTTCCGATTTTCCTGTTTTATCTGTCTCTGTTTACGGATGTTCCGGGTTGGAAGAAAAAGATTGCCATATATCTACTGTCGGGACTTACTGCCACGATCGGCATTTTTATCAAACCTACTGTCTGCATCATGGTGATTGCTATTGTACTGTCTTTTCTTTTTCAGAAAAAATGGAAGAAAGCAGGCGGATATGTGCTGAGTGTCAGTCTGATCTATCTCGTGGTTTCGCTGATTTTTCACAATTACATGTACTCCGTCCATCTGGACCCTGGTCTGGCTGCCATTAAGAATACGCCTTCCCTGCACTGGATCATGATGGGGCTTACCGGAAACGGAGGATACAATCCGGCAGATTATGAATTCACACGTTCCTTCCAAAACCCTGCCTTGCGAAATCAGGCGCTTTGGAGTGAGATTGGAAACCGTATCTCCGAAAACGGTCTTACCGGTATGCTTGCCCTTTATGCAAGAAAGCTTCATCGCTGTTTCGGAGATGGCACTTTGGCACTTTCTGATTTTTTGGATGACAGTCCCGTTCATTCTTCCTGGCTTCATTCTTTTATTTTATACAGTGGGGAAAAATATCATTCTTATCAGGCTGTCTGCAATATGGTTTTCTATGCATCGCTTGTGCTGCTGGTAATTGCTGCTGTGAATTGTATTCGCAGGACCGCATCACCATCTTCTGTTACCTCTGACACCCTTGTATCGGATCCGATCACCGCTTTGCAGGCGCCTTTGTTGGCTATTATCGGCATCACCGTGTTCCTTATGCATTGGGAAACAAGTGCACGCTATATCACCAACTATGTTCCGGTCCTACTGATTGTTTCCGTTTACGGAATAGAATGTTTACATGAAAGTATTGTTCTTCCCTCTGTAAAAAAACGGATTATCTCTTTTGTGGAACGTTACCCGGAAGAAATAAAAATCTTTTGTGCTGCTATTGGTTTTCGTATTATATTCTATCTGTTTTCCATAGTTGTTATGGCGGTCATGGGCGATTATTCCGGCGGAATCACTTTTTCGGATTTTCTGGAGGTATGGAAACGCTGGGATTCACAGCATTACCTTAATATTGCCGAGAATGGCTATGCGGGTGCCATAGAAAACGGAGAACATATTTTTTTGGTGTTTTATCCGCTACTGCCGTGGCTTTTGCGCTGTCTTGGTTTTTTCTTCCACGACATGCGCTTCTGCGGAATTTTACTTTCAACCATATGCTATGGAATCGGCTGTATCTTTTTATATAAAAATGCAAAAACAGAGTTTAATAAGCAAGCCGCACTGACCGCTACATTGGCCATCAGCGTCTTCCCCTTCGGATTCTTTTTCGGCTCCATTATGACAGAGTCCCTGTTCTTCGCCATTGCTTCTGCCTTTCTTTACTATGTGAGGCAGCATAAATGGTCTATGGTTGCCATCCTCGGTTTTCTCGCCTGTCTGACAAAGGTACAGGGACTGCTTTTGGCATTTGCCGTGCTGGTGGAACTATTTTATTCTGAAGGTGGAGTTACCCTGCTCCGCGGCAAAAAATGGAGAGATTTCCTGCACAAGGTGCTTCTCCCCGGTTGTCAGGCTGCTGTCATGCTGTTTGGCTTTGTCGTATATCTTCTGATCAATTATCAGGTAGAGGGGGATCCTTTCCGTTTCCTGTATTATCAGTCCAATCACTGGTACAACGGATTTGCTCCGATCTGGACAACGCTGCACTATATCATTCAAAACGCCATCACCGGCTGGTACACCTCCACCGGTATGTGCCTATGGGTACCGGAACTCGTGTTGTTTTTTGTCTATATCGCAGGTATCATTTATGGTTTCCGCAGGAAAATGCGTCCCATGTACCTCGCCTACCTGATTGCCTTTTTCCTGCTGACCTACTCCTCGAGCTGGCTGATCAGTGCCGGACGCTATACCCTGTCTGCCCTGCCGCTGTTTCTGCTTGAAGGTGATTGGCTGCAACGTCATGAAAAACTCAAATTCCCCATATTACTGCTTTCATCCATGCTTATGATACTGTATTTTGTGGGATATTTCAGTTGGAAACAGATCATGTAAAAACCTACTCCCTCAGACACAGACAGCGCATATCCATAAAAAACAGTGCCCGGATCATATCTTTCATGATCCGGGCACTGTTCTCTATATCTTGGGAATATCCTTATCCTTCGGCGATGGCATGACCGGTGTACAGCTGGTAATATCTGCCCTTCTGAGCGATAAGTTCGTCATGACTGCCTCTCTCGATGATGCGTCCCTGTTCCAGGACCATAATACAGTCACTGTTTTTAACAGTAGAGAGTCTGTGGGCGATGACAAAGGTGGTTCTGCCTTTCATCAGCTTATCCATGCCGTCCTGTACAATCTTCTCAGTACGGGTATCGATGGAGCTGGTAGCCTCATCCAGAATCAGTACCGGCGGATCCGCTACTGCGGCTCTGGCAATAGACAGAAGCTGTCTCTGTCCCTGGCTTAAGTTCGCGCCGTCACCGGTGAGGACTGTGTTATAGCCATCCGGAAGCTGACGGATAAAGGTATCCGCATTCGCTAACTTCGCTGCTGCGATAACTTCCTCGTCGGTAGCATCCAGCTTACCGAAACGAATATTGTCCATTACGGTAGCAGTGAACAGATGGGTATCCTGCAGTACGATACCTAAGGATTTTCTCAGATCCGCTTTCTTGATCTTGTTAATATTAATGCCGTCGTAACGGATCTTACCATCCTGAATATCATAGAAACGGTTGATCAGGTTTGTAATCGTGGTCTTACCGGCGCCGGTGGAGCCTACAAATGCGATCTTCTGACCGGGCTTTGCATACATCTCGATGTTATGCAGAACGATCTTGTCGTCGTTGTAGCCAAAATCCACATCGTCGAATACCACTTCACCCTGTAATTCAATATAATCTACTGTACCGTCTGCCTGGTGTACATGCTTCCATGCCCACATACCGGTTCTCTCGGGACACTCTACGATCTTGCCGTCTACCTTTTTCGCACGTACCAGAGTTACATAGCCTTCGTCGGCCTCTACTTTTTCATCCAGCAGATCAAAAACTCTCTTGGCACCTGCCTGTGCCATGACGATACTGTTCAACTGCTGGCTGACCTGACTGATCGGCATGTTGAAGCTTTTGTTAAAGGTTAAGAAGCTGGCCAGCTTACCTAAGGTCAATCCTGCGAAACCGCCCAGTGCCATAGCACCGCCGACGATAGCGCATACCACGTAGCTTAAGTTACCCAGCTGTGCATTGATAGGTCCCATCAGGTTAGCAAACTTATTTGCATTATAAGCACTTTCGCACAACTCGTCGTTCAACTTTTTGAACTCTTCCAGGCTCTTGTCTTCGTGACAAAATACCTTGACTACCTTCTGGCCTTCCATCATTTCTTCGATATAGCCATTCACGGTACCGATATTCTTCTGCTGCTTTACGAAATATTTTCCGCTTAAGCCTGCAACTTTACCTGTGACAAACATCATCAGTGCCACCATGATCAGACTGACTGCTGTCAGCGGGATACTCAGTACCAGCATACTTCCCAGCGTACCCACTACAGTAATAAAACTGGAAAATACCTGTGGGATACTCTGGCTGATCATCTGACGCAGAGTATCAATATCATTGGTGTAGATGGACATGATATCACCATGGGAATGGGTATCAAAATACTTGATCGGCAGCTTCTCCATGTGTTCAAACAGATCATCACGGAGCCTCTTCAATGTTCCCTGCGTTATCGTCACCATGATACGGTTGTAAGCATACGTAGCCGCTACACCCACCAGATAAAAGCCTGCCACACGGATAATTTCCCGGAACAGATTGCCAAAGTCCGGAGTCTCCTGTCCGATCATGGGCAGGATATAGTCATCGATCAGCCTCTGCATGAACAGAGTACCCTGAATACTCGCCACAACACTCAGTACGATACAGATCAATACAAAAATGAAGTGAATGCCGTAGTTTTTGAAAATATACGCCATCAGTCGCTTAAATATTTTTCCCGGATTGTCAACGCGCGTACCGCCCTGCATTCTTCTGCCGGGTCCACGCATTCCGCCGCCCATAGGTCCTGGCATTATGACTCACCTCCATTCTCATCAAAGTCGCCGCCACCCGTCTGGGTCTGGGCTTCATATACTTCTTTATAAATGTTATTGGTACGAAGCAGTTCTTCATGGGATGCAAACGCATCGATCCTGCCGTTATCCATTACGATGATGCGGTCCGCATCCTGAATGCTGGAGATACGCTGTGCGATGATGATCTTCGTCGTACCGGGGATCTCCGTGGCAAATGCCTTGCGGATCTTCGCATCGGTAGCAGTATCCACGGCACTGGTGGAATCATCCAGGATCAGTACCTTCGGCTTTTTCAGCAGTGCTCTGGCAATACACAGTCTCTGCTTCTGTCCGCCAGATACGTTACTTCCGCCCTGCTCAATATAAGTATTGTATTTTCCAGGCATCTTTTCAATAAATTCATCGGCGCATGCCAGACGGCAGGCACGGATGCATTCCTCTTCAGTGGCGTTCTCGTCGCCCCAACGGAGGTTCTCCAAGATTGTACCGGAGAACAGCACGTTTTTCTGCAATACCACGGATACCTCATTACGTAAGGTTTCCAGATCGTAGGTTCTGACATCCTTGCCGCCGACATAAACGGTACCCTCAGTGACATCATACAGACGGCTGATGAGGTTCACCAGACTGGTCTTAGAGCTTCCGGTACCACCCAGAATACCGATGGTTTCTCCCGCCTTGATCTCGAAGTTCAGATCATCCAGCACCGGCTTTTCACTCTGCTTGTTGTAACGGAAGGTCACATGATCAAAACGGATGCTTCCGTCGGTTACATCGTAGTCAGGCTGTTCGGGGTTGGTGATGTCCGCCTTTTCATTTAATACTTCCGCGATACGCTTTCCGCTGGCAGCACTCATGGTCATCATAACGAAGATCATGGCTAACATCATCAGGTTCATCAGAATGGTCATGCAGTAGGTCAGCAGACTCATCAGTTCACCGGTGGTTAACTGGCTGGCAACGATCATATGGGCACCCAGCCAGCTGATTCCGAGAATACAGCCATATACGGTAAACTGCATGACGGGCCAAATGGTGACCATGGTACACTCTGCCTTTTTGAACATTTTGTAAATGTTGTAGCTCGCTTTGTGGAACTTGTCGATCTCATAGTCCTCGCGCACATAAGCTTTTACCACGCGCTGTGCTGCTACGTTCTCCTGTACGCTGGCATTTAATTCATCGTATTTTTTGAAGACTTCGCTGAAATATTTGGACACTTTCCGCATAATGAAGATCATGATGACACCTAAAAATACGACTGCCACCAGATAAATGCTTGCCACTTTCGCGTTGATCAAAAACGCCATCAGCATGGCGCAGATCAGGCTGACCGGTGCACGGAAGCACATACGTAACAGCATCTGATATGCATTCTGCACGTTGGTCACATCCGTAGTCATACGGGTGACCAGTCCTGCGGTGGAGAACTTATCAATGTTGGAGAAAGAGAAGGTCTGAATATTCTCATACATGGCTTCTCTTAAGTTTCTGGCAAATCCGGTGGATGCCTTCGCACCGTATTTACCACCCATGACACCGGCGAACAATCCGACAATGGCTGCCAGGATCATATAACAACCGATGATAAAAATATGTTTCATATCTCCCGCCTGCACACCGTCATCAATGATGGATGCCATCAGGAGCGGAATCACCATTTCCATGGCTACTTCCAGGATCATGAATATGGGAGTGACGATCGAATCACTCTTATATTCCTTGATCTGTCTGGCTAATGTTTTAATCATAGCTGATTTCCTTTCTGCTTTTCTTCTTAAATTATTTCTATCTAATTTCCTCGTTATTTCTTTACTGCTTCTTTTTTATTTCTTGGCTGCTTCTTTGCTGTTTCTGATTTTTCTACTCTGATAAATGCTCGGTGATCTGCCTGTTGGGAGCATCCGTTAACGTTACACTCTCCGTCCATTCCCAGATTCTGCATCATTTTATCCAGAATACACAAAAATGTTGCCTTTTCCTCTTCTGTCAGCCCTGCTTCCAGTTCCCGGTTAAAAATCCGGATCTGCTCTTCGATCAGATTATGATGCTCGATCGCTTTCTCTGTCAGAAGAATCCTTTTTAATCTGGCATCCTCCGTCGATGCTACCCGGACGAGATATCCCTTCTGCTCCAGGCTCTGAAGCATCACCGTCGCTGTGGATCTACGGATTCTGAACTCCTTCTCCACATCCTTTTGATAGACATCTCCCTGTCGGCTTTTGTGGTACAAATATCCCAGAAGCGGTCCCTGCATTCCGTTCAGTTCATGACCATCCTGCTGGGCAAAAATTGCTTCCATCTTCCGACGGATCATATTGTTGGCGGCCTTGATCTCGAATCCAAGCTGACGATTCGTCAGTACATCTTTCTCGTCCATTCTGCCTCCTTTATTTTCTATATACTTCAAACCATAAACTGCTGAAATCAGCTTCTGCATTTTAGCATAGCATGAAAAGACGTACATTCCATGTTATTTTGCAAAAAATGTTAGATAGCTAACTTTTTTGTTAGCCATCTAACATTATAACGCAATCTATTCTCTTTGCAAGAAAAAAAATATAAACTTTATATAAATTGCTATTAGTCCTTTACAATTCTCGCTTTATCTGATTATGTATCTGTCTTCTATAACTATTTCTTTTATTTTCTATATTTTCTCAAAGGAGGAGTTTCTTATGTCTTTATTTTTTTCCGATTTTATTCATACCAGAACTGATCTTACACAGAAAATCTCTGATATCCAACAGCAGTTGAATCATATTTCCTGCGCTAACTTCCTTACATGTTTTGTTCAAATGTCATTGTTTCAATTTTCGTGGGTCTATACAGATTTTTTCTCTTCTGAGTTCCATTTTTTTCACTTTTTAATCGTCTTATTTTGTTAAATGGGTCTATACAGAAAAAATACTCCTCCAGATACTCATTTTTACAAAATCAAGTATCTCTGACTATATTTTTTCTGCATAGACCCATATGCTTCAAATTATAAAATTTTTTTGCCCTCTTGAGTATCTCAGAACAATATTTTTCTGCATAGACCCATAATAATTATCTGCCGGGCTATCATGCCACTCATATTTCTACGGTGTCCTATCACAGGAAATCATTTTAACAATGGATTGTGTCATCCCGGAATTTACACTCAATCCTCCAGTACCCGATTCAGTATTTCATCCTCCAACACCAGTTTTTTCGCGGCTTCGCGGTACTTTTCCTCATGAAGGTAGGTATGGCGGTGGGGCTTGATTGTGGGAGCCATGTCGATGGCTTTGAGGAAATCGGATTTCTTCATATGTAAAGTTTCCACATAATCCCAGAAACCGGTATCCTGAAGCACTGTGCTGACACGAATATAACGGTGATCCTGTACCTTTGCCATAATGTAGGTGGCAATACCTACCTGAATACCATGTAACTGCGGTACTTCCAGAATCTTATCCAGCGCATGAGAGATCAGATGCTCACTGCCGCTGGTGGGAGCACTGCTTCCGGCGATCTCGTTGGCGATACCACTCATAGCCAGGGAATCCAACAGTTCTTTTAAGAACAATTCATCCTTGATGCTCTCATAAGGAGTGCGGACGAAGCTGTTCACCGCTTTCTTCGCAATCATGACTGCAAAATCATTCACTTCGCCGCAGCCTGCCTTCTCTTCAAAGATCCAGTCGTAGAGTGCTGTGATCTTGGAGATCATATCGCCGATGCCGGAGTAGATGAACTTCTCTGGAGCGGTACGGATCACCTGAGTGTCCACAATGATACCATATGCCAGTCTGGCGGGAACGCTGGTTCTCTTCCCCTGCACCAGAAGGGATGCACTGGCGCTGGAAAAGCCGTCACTGGAGCTGGAGGTCGGCACACTGATGAACGGGAGATTCCGCAAAAACGCCGCATATTTCCCGGCATCAATGACCTTGCCGCCGCCGATGGAGATCACCGCCTTCGCCTTATTCGGAATGGCAAACGCCAGCGTGATGATGTCGTCAATATCCACCGTATCCAGTTCATTATATTCTAAGACGTTCACCTTAGCTTCCCTCAGGGAATTCATCACCAGTTCCCCGAACATGTCAATCAGTCCGTTGCCGAAAAATAATACGACCTGGTCCAGATTCTCCGCCTTCAAATAACCGCCGATTTTGCCTAATGTCCCGTTTCCGATCTTTAAAATGGACGGAATCGCCATCTCTTTTCCTATCTGCATGGTAACCTCTCCTTATGAATGATGTATTTATATGATGCCAGGGTCAAAAGGTCTAAGCCCATATGAGCTTGCTCATAAGTGGGTGAAAGACCTTTTGACCCCGACATCATTTATATTCTTTACATAGAAACATTGACTTACTGATAATTTCTTTTTTTAATATAACATTGCAATGTCAGATTGTAAATAAAATGTCAGCTTCTATATCTTTCTCTCTCACCCGGCACTGATTCCGAACATCTGCAACACCCATAAAAAAAGTCCCAACACCCAGCTGGAAAAAATTCCATACAATATTACCGGTCCGGCGATAGTGAAGATCTTGCAGCCGATACCGAATACCTGTCCTTCCTTCCGGTATTCCACCGCGGGCGCCGTCACGGAATTGGCGAATCCGGTGATCGGTACCAGAGCTCCGGCACCTCCCCATTTGGCAATCTTGGGATAAATGTGAAGTGCGGTGAGCACCACCGATACGAACACCAAAATTAAGGAGCACCAGCTGCCGGAGGTCTGTGGATCCATCCCCATCACATTTCCGGTATAATTCAGGATCCCCTGCCCGATGCAGCAGATGATGCCTCCGGTCAGGAAAGCTTTGCCCATCTGTGCCCACAGATTATGGGTGGGGGTGACGCTTTTTACATACTGTTCGTACTCCTGCTTCTCTTGTGCATCCGGTTGTACCGAATCTTTCGACATATGCGGCGTTTCCATTCTGTTCCTCCTGATCTGTCCTCATTTATGATCCTGATAACAGAATACCCGGATCTTGTATTTTTATGCTGATTTTTATTTTTTCCGATATTTTTTCCGGCACCTGTGCAATGTCGAAAATGGTGTGAATATCTTCCGGATCACCTTCTGCATATAAGGGAAGTCGATCACTTCCATCCAATACGCCGTGCTTCCTGGAATTTTTCTCGGATGTAAACAGTTACAGTATTTGACTGCTCTGTTTTTTCATGTGATAATAAAATCTGTAAGTACATTATGCACTCTGCGCTCTATGAGGGAGGTCTTTATGAAAAGAAATACAAAACAAAAATGGCGGACACTACTGTGTCTGTTAATGATTCCCGTATTCCTTACGGGGTGCCGCGTCCGGACGACTCCGATAGGAGTATTTGCACAGCTTCTGTCCTATGCGGAAAATGCCGGAAGCAGTTCATCACAATCGTCTCATCACGGCACTTATCATCAGGAGCCGGATGCCACTCCGATGCCCCAGGTAGATTATGACAGTCTGGATTCTGTGGGGACAGTGGAAACGGTCATGATCTATATGGTAGGCTCCGATCTGGAATCTTATTACGGCAATGCCAGCCTGGACATGAATGAAATGGAAGCCGCCGGTGTGGACACGGCTCACAATAATGTCATCGTCTATGCGGGCGGTGCCTCTAAGTGGCAGGACCGGGGATTATCCGGCGATGACTGTACAACGCTTTTGCTAAAGGAGGAGGGATTTGTCCCTCTGGATACCTATCCGGCGGAAAATATGGGGAATCCCCTGACATTGAGCAGTTTTGTAAATTACTGCTTTGATTTCTTCCCCGCAGATTCCTACAGTCTGATCCTTTGGGATCATGGCGGCGGACCGGTCCTTGGTTATGGTGTGGATGAGAACTATAATGATCTGCTGACACTGGACGAGCTGGCGGAAGCCCTGGGAGATTCCGTAGGTGCCCATCAGACGAAACTGGAATGGATCGGTTTCGATGCCTGCCTGATGAGTTCCCTGGAGGTAGCTTCCGTACTGGCACCTTATGCCAATTATATGGTTGCTTCCCAGGAGACGGAGCCCGGCTGGGGCTGGAATTATTCCTTCCTGTCTGAACTGTCCGGTAATCCGGTTCCCGGAGATCAGATGGGGGAAGCTATCATAGATGCCTACATGGATTACGGCGAGTATGTCTTTGATGTATATCCCAATCTGTACTCCGATCTGACCCTGTCCTGCATTGACCTGAACGCCTATGCGGAAGCAGAGGATGCCCTGAACACTTATTTTGCAGAGCTGGATACTTCTCTGGATGTGAAAAGTTTCCCCAGACTGGTGCGTAAACGTGCCAGGGTAAGAGACTTCGGAAGTTACTCTTCCGATATGAATTACGGCATGGTAGATATTCTACATCTGTTAGAGCTTCTCGGAGATAGTTCTCAGGCTGCGCGGGATGCTGTCTCTGCTGTGGAGCGCTGCATCGTCTGTTCCGACACCAATATGGAAAATGCCGGCGGTATCTCTATCTGTTATCCTTATCAGACGGATGAGGACTATCGGGATGCCTGCATTGAAATGCTTAACTATCTTGAATTTGCTCCGGATTACACCAGATTTTTGCAGGATTTCTATGCGATTCAGAATGGTGACACGCTGTTAGCCGACCGCCAGATCTCCAGTGCGGCTACTACGGTCACCACCGAAAATGACGGTACTTATGACGAATCAGACATTACTCTGCAGCTGACACCAGAGCAGCAGGAGAACTTCGCTTCCGGCGGATATTATATTCTCTGTAAGGCGAAGGAAGAAGGTTATGTTACCGCGGAGGAAGATCCCAGAGCAGATGATATGTATCTGTTTATCCAGGGCAGCAAGCGCGTGACTTTGGATGAAAATGGGATTCTGCATGCGGCATATAAAAACAATGCGCTGTATATGGAAGATGACGAGGGGATATCCGATATTCCTATGATCCTGACGGAATCGGATATCAGTGATGTGGAGAACCGTTATCTGTCATTTGTGGTACTGATGAATTTCGATAATTGGGAGTCTCAGGCTGTGCAGCTGCAGATTGCGGTAAATGAAGATTATCCGGATGGTATTATCCGAAATGCGATTCCTTTAAGCGATGATGACGACGATGTGCAAAGCGCCAGCAAGCAGCTGATCCATCTGGATGATTATGCGAATATGTCCGTGGCTGCACGTTGCAGTTACGTGACCCGGGATGAGAATGGGGAGTTGTTGGATTTCTTCGACTGGGAGAAATCGAAGTGGATGATGGGGTTTGAGGTGGATCTGACCTCCGACTATCGGACCGTGGTGCAGCCGCTGGATCATCCGGAGAATTACGTGTGCATCTTCTTCATGAAGGATTCCCAGGGGAATGTGTCCTATTCGGATATGATACCGTTGAAATAATGTAAATCTTCCGTAGCCCTTGGCAGGGTATAAGAAACGGTCTGCTTATTCTTATACCCTGCCGGGGCTACTGGTTTTTCACAGGCTTCCAGGACGTAGAACGCCCACGACGAATGAAATGTCATGCCGCGATGTCTGTCGGAGGGTGTTGATATTTTCTTGAAAAGTGTTGAAAAACAGGGGGAAAGCGGACACGATGTCCGCGTCAGCCAAGCCATGCGAGCATGGCTTTTGGCGCACATGGAGGGCGCGTGTAGGCGACCCCGTCATGATGAGAACCACTTTATCACTTTTCGTAGAAAATTCACACCCGGAGACGCGACATCAAGGCGTGATGTTCCATTCGCCGTGGGCGTTCGTGGATTCACTCAACTATCTGCAGGCTATCACGACCAACGAGGCACGGGAGAAAAAGCATCTGCACTCCGGCGTCCACTGCCTGCTGCCATGCCACGCCGAACTCAGGCTGCATGGCGGTGTAGGGACGGACCTCGGTGATGCCCTGCATCTGAATGACGAAAGCGACCATGCAGGTATATCCCGCCTCTACTGCCTGTGTCAGTTCCCGCAGGTGTTTCACACCGCGTTCAGTAGGTGCATCCGGGAAATAGCCGATCCCGTCGATTTCCAGGGTGCAGCCCTTCACTTCCAGAAGGTATTTCCTCTCCCCTTTTTCCATATAGAAGTCGATACGGGAATTGCCATAGGTATACTCCGGTCTGACCAAATCATAATCCTGCTTCTTCAGCCATTCTTTCACCACTTTATTCGGTGCCTGGCTGTCGATATTGATCCAGCCGATATTTTCCTTATAGACCGCCACCAGATCATACAACGTTTTCCTGGAAGGATTATCCGAGACCTCCAGCCGTACTGCCGCTCCCGGAAGGAGCAATTCCCTGCATCTCCCCGTATTTTTCACATGTACCGTCTCCGGTCTGCCCTGCATCTCCACATGGGCAATAAACCGGTTGGGGCGGTCAATAAATTTCCCTTCTACTATTTTTCCATACTTCATTACTACCTCTTCTAGCCGCACTCGCCGCCGCGGATGGACTTTACTAATAACGGTACTTCAAACAATAGCATCACGATCCAGCCGATCATATTCGCCCATGCTAAGCTTTCGAAGTCCATATGCAGCAGGCGGATCATTACAAATACTGCCACAACTCTGCCCAACATATTCATAAAGGTACTGTACAGTGTCACCTTCAGATCGCCGATGCCGCGGAAGAATCCCTGAATTCCATTGGTCATTCCCGGCAGGATATACATCCAGGAGATCAGGTGCAGATAACTGATTCCGAGAGATACCACCTGTGCATCCCCGTCCTCGGCGAACAAAGTCATGATCTGCGGGGCCAGACCCCAGATCACTGCAAACAAACCGATGGAATAGACCAGCTCGATCAACAATCCTGTCTGAAAGCCTTTCTTCATGCGTTCTTTATGTCCGGCGCCCTTGTTCTGCGCCAGGAAAGTCGTCATGGCATGTCCGATGTTCTGCTGCGGTGTATAGGCGAAATCATCCACCCGGTTCACTGCAGTAAATGCCGCCATGACCGCCACGCCCTGCGTATTGACTACTGACTGAATGATGAGCTTGCCCAGCTGTAAGCACACCTGCTGCATGGCACTGGTGCTGCCATAGCTGACAGTCTTACCAAGCAGGCTTTTATCGAAGACCCACCACTTTTTTCCAAGGCATAACAGTGGAATCTTTTTCTTGATATAAATGCCACACAGCAGACAGCACAGCCCCTCGCTGCACACTGTGGCAATGGCACTTCCCGCCACGCCCCATCGCAATACCACCACGAAGAACAGATCTCCGAAAATGTTTAAAAAGGCACTGGTTATCAAAAAATACAACGGTGTCTTACTGTCTCCCAGCGCCCGCATGGTATTCGCCAGAAAATTATAGATAAATGTAAATATCAGTCCCAGGAAAATGATCCGAAGATATACCGCAGCCTCCGGAATTGCAGTCTCCGGTACCCGGATCAGTCGAAGCACCGGTGTCGCCAACAGCAGCATAAGTAATGAAAATACCACAGAAAATCCGCAGCCTGCCAGCATGGTAGTGCTGATCTGCTTCGACAGGGTATCATAATCCCTGGCACCGTACTGGGAGCTCATTAAGACGCTGGCTCCCATACACATTCCGCTGATCAGCAGAATCGCTATATTCATGATCGGCGTGGAAGTTCCCACTGCTGCCAATGCCTGCTCTCCCACGTATTTTCCTACGATCACGGAGTCCGCCGCGTTGTAGGTCAGCTGAAACAGATTGCCCAGTACCAGTGGTATTGTAAATGATACTAAGGGAAGCAGTATCTTCCCCCGGGTCATATCATGTTTCTCTATCGTACTCATTGCTTATCGCTGTCCTTTCGTTTTCATTTTCGCTAAGGAGGGGCTCTTCTGCTTTTCTATAAGTGTCTCTTCCTGATCTTGTTCTGCTTCTTCCATGCTGTCCTCTGCTCCGGACACCTCGTTGCCGCTGACAGACACTACACTGTCCGCATCCGCACTCATCCCGCTGCTCTGCTTCTCATCCATGCTGTCACTGCTTTGTTGTGCCGCCTGCAGATTCCCTGTAACGGCGCCATCCGTGCCTGCCGTCACCTCTGCCACGGCATCTTCCGGCATATCTGCGGCAGTTTCTGCCATTTCCGCTTCTATTGCTGCATTCTCTGCCTGCGCCGCTGCAAAATTTTCCACCGGTGCCGCACTTTCTGCGCCTGTGCTGTATGCTGACTGTGGTGCCGCTGTATCCGCACCGGTGCTGTCTGCCATTTTGGTGCCGCTCATGGTCATATACAGCACTCCCGCCACCACGAAGCAAAGACAGGCTGCCGCAATGCGGGACACATAGTATAGCGGAAATCTGCGTATTTTTCCATTTGCTTTCCGCTTTTCCACACCTTCATTCTGTTCACTCCGATGCAGTAATTCCTCCTCTACACCGGACAGGGCACGGAACAATCTTTCTTCTTTTTCTCTGTTTTGCTCGCTCATCTTCTCTTCCTCTTACAAGACAATTCCCTGCTGTTCCAGATATTTCTGCAGCTTTTTCCTCGTGCGGAACAGGGATGTCTTCACCGTATTCAGATTCATGCCATAACGCTCTGCAATCTGGGCATACTCCTCCACGAACCAGTACCTTCGTAAAAAAACATTACATTCCTGTTCGGAGAGCGTATGCAGGAAAGCATTGATGCTCCGCTCTAACTCCGCTGCTTCCACAATGCTTTCCGTATCGTGGGCTGCGGGAATACACTCCGCCAGTTCATCCAGCGTGGTATCCATGAGTCCGCTTCCCCGTTTTTTTGCATTCTTTGTCTTCCATCTATCAAACGATAAATTGCGGGTGATTGTTCCCAAAAACAGTTCCAGCCGGTTCGGTTTTTTCGGAGGTATGGCATTCCATGCCCGCATCCACGTATCGTTTAAGCACTCCTCCGTGTCTTCCCTGTCATGTAAAATATGGTAAGCGATGCTGTAACAGTATTTTCCATAGGATTTCTGTGTCTCTGTAATAGCGCGCTCGTCCCGCGCCCAGTAGAGATCAAGTATGGCTGTATCTTCCACAGGTCTCTCCTTTCCAGAAAAGGCACTGCCGCAAATATCTGCAGCAGTGCCCCCATATTCTTCGTGTATCCCGTAATGTCCCCGGCTTCCTAGATCTGGAACTTCTTTGCATTCGCATTGAGCTCGTCTGCGATCACATTCAGCTGTACGGTGGCCTTCCGGCAATCCTCCACGATCTCTGACAGCTGATCCATCGTCGCCGCCGTCTCCTCGGTGCTGGCTGCATTATTCTGGGAGATCTCGGTCAGACTGTCGATCTTGTCCGCTACATCTGTCCGGTATGCTTCGATATGATCCAGCTCTTCGGAGATCACGTTAATCTCACCGACGACATTCTGAACCTCCTGGTTCAGGGTGCTGAAGACATTCAGCGTGGTACCCAGCTTCTCGTTCTGCTGATGGATCTCACCTACCACACCGTTCATGATCTGAACGCTCTGGTTGGAATTGCTGATCAGGTTCTCCACGATGCCGCGGATCTTGTCTGCGGATTCCTTAGACTGGTCTGCCAGACCACGGATCTCTTCCGCTACGACTGCGAAGCCTCTGCCCATCTCACCGGCTCTCGCTGCCTCAATGCTGGCATTTAATGACAGCAGGTTGGTCTGGTTCGCAATACCTGCGATGATATCGGTAGCTGCCTGAATCGCCTGTGCGGACTCGTTGGTGATATTGGTCTGCTCCTGCACCTGATCCACCGACTGCTGTGTATGAGAGCTGATCTTCAACAGTTCCTTCAGGGTGCTGTCCACGGTGGCATTGCTTTCCTTCATGTTGGCAGCACTGCTGCTCAAAGCATTAATACTGTCTGCCGTACGGCCCAGTGCATTGCTCATCTCGTTCATGCTTTCGCTGACTTTCTGGGTATCCGCCGCCTGAGTGGTAGCGCCCTGCGCAATCTCGTTGACCGCGGTATTGACTGCGGAAATAGACTGTCCGATACTGTCAAAATTGCTCGAAAAAGTTCCGGTGAATTCATCCATCTCTTGCATGGAACTGTAGATATTGGTAATGATCCGGGAGAAGCCTACCACAACGGAATGCACCGCTCTGGCAATTTTGCCGACTTCATCGGTTCTGTTTACCAGCTTCGTGGAGATATCAAAATTCAGCCTGCCTTCAGCCACCTGATCCAGATTGCTGACCACACCAAGCAGTGCTCTGGAAATCAGACCTACGACTAAAATCGTACTGATACAGAAGATCAGTGCCAGCACATACATAAAGATCGTATTGGATCTCACAATGCCGGAATACAGTTCTTTCACGTGCTCCACCGGAATCGCCACTGCCAGAGCCCCCGCTGTCTTGCCGTCGGTTCCGGTAATCGGTGTCAGATATGCATAATATCTGGTATCCCCCAGCTTCAGGGAAGTGTCAAAATATTCCGATCCTGCCAGTACTTTGGATGCCACAGAATCACTCAGTACGATGCCGGAATAGTCAAAGCTTGCTGCTGCCGCTTCCTTGTCCCAGAACAGTACCACATCTACGTTGGTATTGCTCGTGAAATTCTGGAAAAAGCTCTGATTCTCTGTAAAATTGATCTCGCCCTTGCAGAGACTGCCGTTCTCATAACGGAAGCCCTCCCCAGAAGCGCTGTCCAGATTCAGCTGCATCGCATATTCCGTAGCAGCCAGCTCTTCCTTCACAAGCGTTTCCGCGGTGTTGTTGCCGACTGCCTTCAATGCCAGCATCGCAAAAAATATGATGACCAGCATCGGCATCAGTACCATCGCGAGGATCTTGACGATCAGATTTGCTCCCTTTTTCCCCTTGAGATCTTTCATGTTGTCCAGTGAGACAGTTTCCCCTTCTGTCTGTTCCTGTTTTACCGCTTCTGCCATAGATAAAATAACCTCCTTTGTACCCTTATGACCTTTGTATATTCTTTCTAAAATGGACTGCCGGGAACAGCCCCTGACAGCTTAATAGATAAAAAGATTATAACGCACTCCGGTTGAAAAAGCTATTCTTTTTGTGCTTTTCCCTCCTGAATGAGGTCTTTGATCACCTCTCCACCGATGATCAGCCCCGCCACGGAAGGGACAAAGGAAATACTGCCCGGAATTGCTCTCCGGTCGGTGCATTTATGGACGGTGCCGGGAGGACAGACGCAGCCCGTCCGGCAGCTGGTTTCCATAGTTTCGAGAGGCTTCAGGGAAGCTTCGGTAGAGTAGACAACCTTCAGTTTTTTCACACCGCGTTTTTTCAGCTCTCTGCGCATGACCTTTGCCAGCGGGCACATGGTAGTCTTATAGATGTCCGCCACACGGAACTGTGTGGGGTCAAGCTTATTGCCGGCACCCATACAGCTGATGACAGGGACTCCGGCCTCCTTTGCGCGCAGGATGATCTCGATTTTTGCAGTCACAGTGTCCACGGCATCCACGATGTAATCGTACTGGGAAAAATCAAACTGATCGGCAGTCTCCGGGAGATAGAAGCATTTATGTCCTACCACCTGTGCCTCAGGATTGATCAGATGAATCCGCTCCTCCATGACATCTACTTTGTATTTGCCGATCGTCTGACGGGTAGCGATGATCTGGCGGTTGATATTCGTCAGACAGACCTTGTCATCGTCAATGAGATCAAAGGCGCCGACTCCGCTGCGGGCAAGGGCTTCGACGACATAGCCGCCGACTCCGCCGATCCCGAAGACGGCGACACGGGCGTGGTAAAGACGCTGCATGGCATCTTTGCCGAGGAGTAATTCGGTTCTGGAAAATTCGTTTAACATAGATGTAGATTCCTTTTCTTATAACTATATTTAACTATATTGCACGCAGCTGTGCTGTCCCCCTTTCATCCAGCACAGCAAACACCGCACGGTCAGGGAACCGGATCGTGAAAATTCCAAGTATAAAAAAACATGGGAACTTAAAGGTTCCCATGCTTTAGCTTATTTTTATTGTTCCTACTAGTATACTGGGAATACTCTCGTAAGAGTATATCACATCTTTAGAGATTGTCATAGAGTCCCTGAATAAAATTTTTCACCTGGAGGTTGTTCTCAGGCGTGGTATCTTCGAGGGTAGCATGGATGTAGGGTTTGCGCTCTTTCATGAACTTAAGGATGGAGGTGTAGTCCATCTGTCCGAGACCGCAGCCTACGGATCTAAGCTTCCCATCTTCGGGAATAAAATCCTTCAGGTGTACCATGGCTACATCCGGTCCCAGCAGATCAATGGCTTCGTCCACAATTGCTACCTGATCCTTGTAATTACAATAATCCAGCAGATTCACCGGATCCAGAATGATCTGAAGGTTGGGCGAATTGATCTCATCCAGCACTCTTCTCGCTCTGGCGGGATTGTAGACAATATGCTTCCATACCGGCTCGATGGCCATGACCACACCCATCTGCTCGGCATATTTTACGACGGGACGTAAGTTGGTGATAAAGGTCTGCAAAGCCTCTTCACCATGGCATTCGGGTACTGCGGTATAAGTAACGTTGGGAGCACCGGTCTCGGTTCCCACCACACCGCAGCCAAGCCACGAAGCAAAACGGATATGTGCCATATAGCGGTGGGTGATCTTCGCAAGCTGCTCCGGATTTGGATTTGCCAGGTTCAGATAGCATCCAAGCACCGCAACATCCACCTGATTTTTTGCAAATACATTTTTCATATACATAGCAAGTCCCGGAGTCAGTGCCTCATCGGTAGTGGGAAACTCGGTGATCACCTTACCGGGTGCCAGATGTCCGCAGGCAAAGCCAAGCTCATGGACATTGGCAATACGCTCCTCAAAAGGGAGCTTTTTCGTATCATGTAAACGGATTCCTAACTGCATAATTTTCTCCATTCCGATCACGGCTCTTGGACCGTATTCTCTTATGTTTGTCGTACTGTAGCGTGCGCTCGTTATATCATAAGCTCACGAATTCGTGCTATCGCACTCTACATCCTGCTTCGCAGGATATTCGTTCGCTAATGAGCCCAGAAAAACAAATGTCTGCTTCGCAGCTACTTGTTTTTCCTTGAGGCTCATTACATCAGCGCCGGATCAGCTCATCCACGCCTTCCAGCTCGTAAGCCTCTCCGGCCTGTCCTTCGATTTTTACGTTATCCAGGGTCAATTTTGCAACATTTCTTGCAAAAAGTCCTCTCTTACTGCTTTTTTCTACACCATCCGACATGGCAGGTACATCACATTTTGCGTCCTCGGCATAGCTGATGGAGATGTTCTTCATATAGATTTCTTCGATCTTCTGCTCCGGAAGTCCGTCAAAATAAGCTGCTGCCACATGGCAATTGGTGCAATCCATATTTTCAAATACCATTTTTTTCACCTGTGGTGTTCTGTCATCCACGGGGTAGACATCTCTGGACTGTACATAGGTGGTCTTGCCGTCGGGGTCGCAGAAATAGAAGCAGTTGACCACAAGCGGTGTCATCACATGATCCAGGGTCAGATTCCGGAAAATAATGTTGCTTAGAATCGCATCTTTTCCTCTGCCGCGGCGAGTCTTGATACGCAGTCCTCTGTCCGTATGACGGAAAATGCAGTCCTCCACCGTCAGATTCACCACGCCGCCTGCCATCTCGCTGCCCAGAGTTACGGCACCGTGACCGTTCTCCATCAGGCACTGACGGATGTGGATGTTCTCGGAAGGAGTCTTGTGCTTTTTTCCCATGTAGATTTTGCCGCTCTTGACTGCAATACAGTCATCTCCCAGGGAGAAACGCACGCCCAGGATCTCCACATTTTTGCAGGACTCGGGATCCAGTCCGTCGGTGTTGGGAGAATCGCTGGGATTCTGCACCGTCACACCGATGAATTTCAGATCGTTGCTGAAATAGGGATGCAGGGTCCAGGAAGGGGAATTGCAGAAGGTCACTCCCTGTAAAGTCACATTTTTACATCCGCTGATGAAAAACAGTCTCGGGCGGAACGCAATGTTCATGACCTTGGGGTCCTTCCACCAGTTTTCCTTGGAAGCGTTGCCGTTGATCTTACCCTGTCCGTAGATCACCACGTCTTCTGCACCGATGCCGCAGATAATGCCGGAGAACATAGGTAAGGGATTGCCCTCCCAGGTACCGAGATTGTACTCGTCTGTCTCATCGTAGCTCTGCAGCATACCGGGAAATACAGGGAATTTCTCTCTGTCGGTAAATGCCTTAAGCTCCGCACCCTCTGCCAGTTCGATACGGATGTGGCTTTTTAAGAACAGGCTGGTAATGCGGTAGGTTCCTGCGGGGAAATACACTCTGCTGTTCACCGGGCATGCCATAATGGCAGCCTGGATAAAGTGGGTATCGTCGTGCTCGCCGTCACCCTTGGCACCGAATCTGGTCACATCCAGGGTCACATACTCGTAATCTGTCTTGAAAGATACTTCACCCTGCTTTTCACCGTTCACATAAGCTTCCACCACATATTTCTGATCCGGCTTTAAATCAAACAGGGAAGTGATGGTCTTCTCTGTGGTCAAAATAGTCTCACCGTTTAATCGTAATTCTATGGGCTGTTTTGTAAAATATCTGCCGCCGTCCGCGATTTCAATGGTCGCACTACGGGCAGTATGCATAATATGTCTGATTTCCATGCGCTGTTTCCTCTCGTTTCTACCTCATGCACTCCTGATATTTTTCCGCTAACAATAAATACTCCGCACATGCCTTCTGTACAGCATCGCAGAATACCTTTTGGGATTTGTCATCCATGGCAAATTTTTTCTCTTTTACATCGTAGTACTGTTCCAGCATACGCTTTACTGCACAGCGGAAATTATCTAAAAGTTCTCTGTAATTTTCATAGATCTCCGGGCTGATCTGTTCTACCGTATGAAGCAGTGCTGCGGTATAATCCGCGCCGTTTTCCGCGGTGAATTCGCTCTCCGCATGCTTTTTTAACACACGCATCTGCGCCATGATATCCGGATAGCCTTCCTTTTTATTCTCTGTGGTCTCATATGCCGCATATGCGGGATATACCAGATCCGCAGCCTGATAGATGTTCCTGCATCCCGCATCTGCCTGCACCTTTTTTAAGTCAAAGATGCCTTCCTCCGTACGGGGAAGTGCCTTGATTTCCTGAATTGTCATAGCTCCTCCTATATAACAAAGGCGTTCTCCTGCACGTTTATTGTAACAAAAGAACGCCGTTTTGTGTATGATCTTTTACAGAGTTACACCCTGCTTGAAAATAGCCATATCATGGAAGCCTGCTGCCTCGCTGCATACCTGCCTGCCGGAAGCGGTCTCCACTACCAGATCAAACAAAGCCTTAGTCTCCTCTTCCATGGTCTTATCCTCTACCAGTACACCGGCATTGAAATCGATCCAGTTGGACTTTTTACCTGCCAGGCAGGAGTTGGTAGCGATCTTCATGGTAGGAACCGGAGATGCGAAAGGAGTTCCGCGTCCTGTGGTAAACAGTACGATATGTGCTCCTGCGGCTGCCAGTGCGGTAGCTGCCACCAGATCGTTGCCCGGTGCTGACAGAAGGTTCAGTCCCGGTGTCTTCACGGTGTCGCCATACTGCAGTACGCCCTTGACCAAAGCGCTGCCGGACTTCTGGGTACAGCCTAAGGACTTATCCTCCAGAGTGGAGATACCGCCCTTTTTGTTACCCGGGGAAGGATTCTCGTAGATGGTCTGATTGTGGCTCTTGAAGTAGTTCTTGAAGTCATTGATCAGATCTACGGTCTGGTGGAACAGTTCCTCGTTGGCGCAACGGTTCATCAGAATGGTCTCTGCTCCGAACATCTCGGGAACCTCGGTCAGAATGGTAGTACCACCCTTGGAGATCAGCAGATCGGAGAAGCGTCCTACTAAGGGATTTGCGGTAATGCCGGACAGTCCGTCACTGCCGCCGCACTTCATGCCGATGACCAGCTTGCTTGCGCTGATGGGTTCTCTCTCGAACTTGGATGCGTAATCGATCAGACCCTTGATGATCTCTACGGAGTCTGCGATCTCATCCTCGTGCTCCTGGCACACCAGGAATTTCACACGGTTCTCATCATAATCGCCGATATAAGGCTTCAATACATCAATGTTGCTGTTCTCACAGCCCAGTCCCAGTACCAGAACACCGCCTGCATTGGGATGGTTGATCAGGTCTGCCAGAATCTTACGGGTATGCTCCTGATCGTCACCCATCTGGGAACATCCGTAAGGATGAGGGAATGCAATAACCTCTTCCACGCTGCCTTTAACAAATGCATTGGCCTGCTTTGCGATGGCGGTTGCCACATTGTTGACACAGCCAACGGTGGGGATGACCCAGATTTCGTTACGAACGCCTACTTTACCGTCGGGACGGTTGAAGCCCATGAAAGTAACATCTTCTGTCTTCTTCTCCTCTACGGGAGTGGGATTGTAGGTGTACTCCAGCAGATCACCCAAAGCGGTCTTAACATTATGAGTATGGATCCAGCTGCCCTCTGCGATGTTCTCCTTTGCATTACCGATACGGTAACCATATTTGATAACCTCGCCGCCTTCGGGAATGTCAACAATTGCCATCTTATGTCCTGCGGGGATCTCCTCTCTGGCGGTAACGGTCTTAGAACCGTCACCGGCAGAGACTGTGATCTTCTCACCGGCAGGAATCGTATTTAATGCTACGACTACATTATCATTGTCATTAATCTTTAAGAAATCTTGCATAATGCTGCCCTCATGCCATTTGCCTTAATATCATCCAGGTATGCTGCGACTGCATCGGTAAGTCCGGGAACCTTGTTCAGATCCTGACCGAAGAAGTCTTCATTGCCCAGGAAGGAAGTTACAAAAGTCTTGGTGTCCTTCTCACAGTTTGCTGCGAAGAACTCCAGAACTGCCTTATCATCCATGATGTTGTATTCCTGACCGTCTCTGTGTCCGATCAGAGCCTTATCGCGGATCTCGGTGCCATGATAGAATGCCATCAGTGCTGCGATGGAGAAGGTCAGATGAGCGGGAAGCTTACCGGTCTTCTCAACATAGCCAAGCAAACTGGGCATACATCTTGCTCTCCACTTGGATACGGAATTTAAGGAGATAGCAAGCAGTGCATGATCTACATAAGGGTTGTCAAAACGGTTAACAACCTCACCTGCGAACTGCTTCAGTTCCTCCTCAGGCAGAGACAGGGTAGGGATCACTTCGTCGTAAATGGTCTTCAGCATGAAGTTACGGATATCGTCGTCATGCATGGACTGTCTTACGATGTCGTTGCCGCACAGATAAGAAGCCAGTACGAAAGAGGTATGCGCACCGTTTAAGATACGAACCTTTCTCTGCTTGTAAGGCTTCTGGTTGTCAGTGAAGATAACAGGAAGTCCTGCATCGGGAAGAGGGAACTCCTTGCTGATATCCTTAGCGGACTCAATAACCCACAGAGCGAACGGCTCACCGGTTACCATGATATGGTCTTCGTAACCCAGCTTCTCCCACTCTTCCTGTTCCGTAGCACGGGGATAACCGGTAATGATACGGTCAACCAGAGTAGATGTGAATACACATGCCTCATCTACCCACTTCTTGAACTCATCGCCCAGACCCCACAGCTCGATCAGCTGCATTACGCACTTCTTTAACATAATACCGTTGTCATCGATCAGCTCTACGGGAAGCATTACCAGACCCTTGCTCATATCCCCCTGAAAGGTCTCGAATCTGTGATATAAGAACTTGGTCAGCTTGCCGGGGAAAGTCTTGGGAGGCTCTAACTCGAACTTATCGGTATCATCATATACGATACCTGCCTCGGTGGTATTGGATACTACGAAACGTAAGGTATCGATCTCGGCAAGTCCCATGTACTTGTCATATTCATTATAAGTGTCTACTGCATCTGCAACACTGGTTACGATTCTATTAATGATCTTGGCTTCACCGTTCACATTACCGCGAAGGGATACAGTGTACTGGCAATCCTGCTTGTGGAACATATCCAGATTGCCGAACTCGATGGGTTTGATCAGAACGATGTCTCCGTCGAACCTACCCTGCTCGTTGGCGATATCGATCATGTAATCTACGAATCCACGTAAGAAATTACCCTCACCGAACTGTACGACCTTGATAGGTCTCTCCTTTTTACCGGTCTTTGCCTTGTTTAAGATATCCATTTTGTCCTCCATTCTACGCATAGCGTATCCTATCTGCACCGTCTTACGGCGCTCTGTTCCCTGCACTTACCTTCCCAATCGCCTCTTGGCAATTACGTTTTCAACGCTCGAGGGTGTTTTTGTTTCTGAATTGCACGAAGTTTATGTAAGTACTTTCATAATTCATTTTACTTCAAAAAAGCTGTTTCGTCAATCACCAAAAATAGAAACTTATTTTTTTCTCAAACCATTGATTTTATCAGCAATATTTCACTTTGATAATTTTTTGGCATATGAAAAATTGAAAAAGCATCTTGAAAAAAGAGAAGTCTTTCGTTATAATTCAGATATAGCTTTTTATGTAACTGCTTACAGTTTTCTTACAAATTCTGTTACATAGAAGCGGAGAGGAATCCGCAGATGACAATTTACGATATTTCTGAGAAGGCCGGTGTCTCTATTGCTACTGTTTCCCGCGTATTAAATGGAAGCAATAATGTAAGCGAGAAAACCAAGAAAAAAGTTCTGGACGTAATCAACCAGTATGAGTACACTCCCAACGCATTTGCCAGAGGGTTAGGGCTCAACACTATGAAGACCATTGGTATCATGTGTGCCGACAGTTCGGATCCGTATCTTGCCAAGGCAATCTACTATATCGAGCAGAAGCTTCGTACCAACGGCTATGACAGCATCCTGTGTTGTACCGGTTATAACCTGGATACCAAGGCAAGCTCCATGAACCTTCTGATCACGAAAAAAGTAGACGGCATTATATTGGTAGGTTCCAACTTCATCTACGAGAAGGAAGAAGACAACAAATACATTACGGATGCCGCTGTGCAGGTTCCTGTGATGCTGTTGAATGCTGCAATGGATGCTCCGAATGTGTACAGTGTTGTCTCGGATGATTTTACTTCCATGTATGACGCTACCATGGAGATGATCCGTTCCGGTGTGAAAGATATTCTGTATTTCTATAATTCTACTTCATACAGTGGTAAGAAAAAGCTGGCAGGCTACCGTGCCGCCATGGAAGAAAAGGGACTTCTCACCAACGGAAGCTTCCTGCAGCTCTATCAGGGTTCCCATGAGGACATTCCCGCTATGGCAGAACAGCTGATCAGGCTGCACACAAAAGGCATCACTTTCCACGGTGTTATCGCCGCTGACGACTCTCTGGCACTGGGTGCCATGAAATACGGGCGTGAAATGAGACTCCGCATTCCGGAAGATCTGTCGATCATCGGTTATAATAATTCCATGCTGGTGAACTGCTGTGATCCGGAACTGACCAGTATCGACAATAAATTAGAGACGCTCTGCCAGCATCTGATCACAACTCTGATGGGTGTCCTTGGCGGAAACGAGATGCCGAAAAAGACCGTATTCTCCGGGGAACTGGTAAAACGCGGCACCACAAAATAATTTTTTCTTTTCATCAATGACAGCAAGGGGTAGCTGAAAATACCCTTTTTAGTATATTTATGGAGGAATTTAAAATGAAAGCATTTATGGACAAAGACTTTCTGTTAGAGACCGAGACAGCCAGGAAGCTGTTCCACGACTACGCAGAAAAAACACCGATTCTGGATTACCATTGCCATATCAATCCCAAGGAGATCGCTGAGGACCGTCAGTTCGACAACATCACCCAGGTATGGCTGGGCGGCGACCACTACAAGTGGCGTTTCATGCGTTCCTGCGGTGTTGACGAGAAGTACATCACCGGTGACGCATCCGATTACGAGAAGTTCTGCAAATGGGCAGAGTGCCTGGGCAAGGCTATCGGCAACCCCTTATTCCACTGGAGCCATCTGGAGCTGCAGAGATACTTCGGTTACAACGGTGTTCTGAACAAAAACACTGCTGACGAAGTATGGAACCTGTGCAATGAAAAGCTCCATCAGCCTTCCATGAGCGTTCGTAACCTGATCAAGCAGAGCAACGTTACCCTGATCTGCACCACCGATGATCCTGTCGATTCTCTGGAGTGGCACAAAAAGCTGGCTGCAGATGATACTTTCGATGTAAAGGTTCTGCCCGCATGGAGACCTGACAAGGCTATGAACATTGAGAAGCCCGATTATCTGGATTATCTGGAGAAGCTGGCTGCCGCTGCCGGCATGACCGAGATCAACTCTTTTGCAAGCTTAAAGGAAGCTCTGAAGAACCGTATGGCATTCTTCGCATCCATGGGTTGTAACGTATCCGACCATGCATTAGAGTATGTAATGTACTATCCTGCTTCCGACGATGAGCTGGAAGAGATCTTCTTAAAGAGACTGAACAAGATGGTTCTGACCAAGGAAGAAGAGCTGAAATTCAAGACTGCATTCATGCTGTTCGTAGGCCGCGAATATCACAAGCTCGACTGGGCTATGCAGCTGCACTACGGTTGTAAGCGTGACAACAACACCCTGATGTTCGAGAAGCTGGGTCCCGATACCGGTTACGACTGTATCAACAACTACGCTCCTTCCGCTCAGATGGCAGACTTCCTGAACGCTCTGATCGTAAGTGATGAGCTTCCCAGAACTGTCATCTACAGCCTGAATCCTAACGACAATCAGGCTATCGGTACCATCCTCGGATGTTTCCAGGATTCCACCGCTGTTGCCAAGATCCAGCAGGGTTCTGCATGGTGGTTCAACGATCACAAGACCGGTATGCAGGATCAGATGATCTCCCTGGCCAACCTGGGTAATCTGTCCGGATTCGTAGGAATGCTGACCGACTCCAGAAGCTTCCTGTCCTACACCAGACATGAGTATTTCCGCCGTATCCTGTGCAACCTGATCGGTAACTGGGTAGAGAGCGGCGAGTTCCCCGCAGATTACGATACTCTGTCCGAGATCGTAACCGACATCTCCTACAACAACGCAAAGAGATACTTCAAGTTCCCTCTGGCATAAGAAATAAGACGATAAGCCCCCGGTGATGAACCGGGGGCTTATTTTGTATTTTTTCTATTATTTTTATTTTCCAAACAGTGTGCTCAGAATACCTCTCTTGATGACCTGGGCTCCGGTGTTGATGAGTTGGCGCTCAATCTGGGCCTGTCGGCGTTCCGCTGCCTTTTCCTTCTTTTTCTGGGCAGCTTCCCACTCCTTCTGTTTCTGCTTTACAGCGGATTCCTGGAGCTTTGCCTGCTGCTTCGCCAAAGCTTCCTTGTCCTTCTCCAGCTGGGCGCGCTCTGCTGCCAGCTGTTGTGCCTTTGCCTCGTGTTCTATGGTGTCTGTCAGTACTTCGTAGGCGGAAATATTGTCCACTGCTTCATCGTAGCGTCCCATGCCGTCCCGCGCCATCAGGTTCCTGCGCTCCGTCTCGTCCACCGGTCCCATAAAGCTCTGAGGGAAGATGATGGAGGTACGCTGGGCGATGCTGGGCACGCCGTTCTCATCCAGGAAGGATGTCAGCGCTTCTCCCACACCTAACTCCATAATGACTTCCTCTGCCTTAAACGCCGGGTTGGTCCGCAGAGACTGTGCTGCCGCCCGGACAGCCTTCTGCTCCGCAGGGGTATACGCCCGGAGGGCATGCTGTACCCGGTTGCTTAACTGCGCCAGTACGGAATCAGGGATATCACTGGGGCTCTGGGTCACGAAATAGATACCCACACCCTTGGAGCGGATCAGCTTCACCACCTGCTCGATCTTCTGAACCAGTACTTTCGGTGCATCAGCGAATAGTAGATGTGCCTCATCGAAGAAAAATACCAGCTTCGGCTTCTCCAGATCCCCCGCCTCGGGAAGCTTTTCGAACAGTTCCGACATCATCCATAACAGGGAGCTGGCATATAACGTAGGATTCTGCACCAGCTTTACACAATTCAACACATTGACGATACCTTTGCCGTACACATCCGTACGCATCCAGTCATAAATATCCAGATCCGGTTCTCCGAAAAAGAGGTCTCCGCCCTGATTCTCCAGAGGCAGTAACGCCCGCAGGATACCGCCCACGGACTGCTTCGAGATACTTCCGTAGGTGGTCAGGTAGTCATCCTTGTGTTCTGCCACATAATTCAGCAAAATACGCAGATCCTTTAAGTCGATCAATAAAAGTCCCTTGTCATCCGCGATCCGGAAAACAATATTTAGTACTCCTTCCTGCGCGGCGGTGAGCCCCAGGATACGGGATAACAACTCCGGTCCCATATCGGAGATGGTGGCTCTCACAGGATGTCCGCCCTCCTGATAGATATCCCAGAAACAGACCGGATAAGCCTTATAGGAAAAGCTGTCACGGATACCGAATTTATCGATCCTCTTGTCCATGGACTCCGAAGCCACACCCGCCGTGGCAATGCCGGAGACATCTCCCTTGACATCACATAAAAATACCGGAACTCCCGCGTCCGAAAATGATTCCGCCATAGCTTTCATAGTAATGGTCTTGCCGGTACCACTGGCTCCCGCGATCAGTCCATGACGGTTACTCATATTTAGCTGCATATTCACACGCCGGCCATCTGCCAGGCCTATATAGATCTGTCCGTCTGTATACATTGTTTCATTCCTGTCCTTTCCTGTTTATGGATTTATATGACGAATTATGATCATCTTTACTATAGCGCATAAACAAGATATAATGCAACTATATCCTTCCGTAAGGAATTTTGAAAGGAGTTTTATTTTGCAAAACAAAGGATTACATTGTTCTATTTTCCCACCGGATCTCAGTGCCCTGACGCTGCATATCCTCGCTATGGCGTTCATGTTCTGTGATCACCTGTGGGCTACCCTCGCCGGAGATGCCTGGTGGCTGACGGGCATCGGCAGACTGGCGTTCCCGATGTTCGCCTTTTTCCTGGTGGAAGGCTTCTTCCATACCCATGATAAGAAAAAATATTGCGGACGCCTGCTTCTTCTGGCCATTCTGTCTGAGCTTCCCATCAATCTGATGTACAGCGGGCTGTTATTCTACCCATTTCATCAGAACGTGATCTGGACATTGCTCACAGGCTTCCTGTGTATCTGGGCAATTGATACCCTACGGAAAAAATGGCCGGTCTGGCTGTGGATTCCGTCGATCCTGCTGCTATCTGCAGTGGGCTACGTGCTGGCAACCCTCCTCATGTTCGACTATTACGGGGAAGGCGTTCTGACTGTTATCGTATTCTATCTCTTCCATGGGAAAAAATGGTGGCAGCTTGCCGGACAGTTTGCCGGACTCTACTGGATCAATGTCATGCTGTTGGCAGGAATGCAGATTCCGTTGCAGCTTTTCGGTCATGCCTTTGAGATTTCAGAACAGGGCTTGGCGCTGTTGTGTCTGCCACTTCTGTGGTGCTACCATGGACGCCAGGGCGCGCATAACCGTAAGATCCAGATTGCCTGCTATGCCTTTTATCCGGTGCACATGCTGGTACTGGGGATTCTGTCAAAGCTGATTTTTAGTTAAACATGGCGCTGACAGAAAGCCTATTCCCCAAAGCAAAAACCTCCCGATGGAATCACATTCCACCGGGAGGTTTTTTGAATCCTATTAGTACTGTTTTACCTGTTCTTCACCGTTCATGACACGCAGAGCTCCCTGAGCCAAAGCTAACAGCTCGTCCTCACCGGGATATACGGTCACAGGAGCGATCCAGCCGCATCTCTCTTTCAGCTTAGCCACTACGTCCTCACCATAAGCAATACCACCGGTGATAACGATCTGGTCTACCTTGCCGTTCAGCACACAAGCCATAGCACCGATGTCCTTGGCTACCTGTAACAGGAATGCCTGCTTTACCTCCGCTGCCTTGGCATCGCCTTCATTGGCACGCTTGGTAACTTCACGCATATCGTTGGTACCAAGGTAAGAATTCAGACCGCCCTTGCCGATCAGCTTTGCACTGATCTCCTTCTCGGTATATTTTCCGGAGAAGCACATTTTTACCAGTGCTGCACAGGGCACACCGCCAGCACGCTCCGGAGAAAATGCACCGTCACCGTCGAATGCGCTGAATACATCTACGACCTTGCCGTCCTCATGTGCGCCTACAGATACACCGCCGCCCATATGCACGACTACCAGACGTAAGGACTCATAAGGCTTGCCGGCCTCTTTTGCATATCTCTTGGCAACTGCCTTCTGGTTCAGGGCATGGAAGATACTTCCTCTGGGGATCTCTTCCAGACCGGAATATCTTGCGATGGGCATCAGCTCATCTACTACAACGGGGTCTACGATGTAAGAGGGAACGCCGATCTCATCACCGATCTCTCTTGCAAGAATACCGCCTAAATTAGAAGCATGCTGACCCTGCACACCTACTTTTAAATCCTCCAGCAGATCATCGGTTACCGCATAGGTACCACTGGGGATGGGCTTTAACAGACCACCACGTCCTACGATCACGTTGAAGCTCTTCAGATCGCAGTTTTTCTCTGCCAGAAGATCGGTAATGATCTTCTTACGGAAATCCTTCTGTTCGAAAATAGTATCGTATTTGGAGATCTCTTCGGTAGAATGTCTCAGGGTTTCTTCAAATAATAAGTTCTCATCCTCAAATACACCGATCTTGGTGGAGGTGGAACCGGGGTTGATGATCAGACTCTTAATTGCCATTGTGTGTTTCCTCCTATATTCACTCTTATATTTGTTCTTATGCTTTACCGCTTTGTCCACTACAGCATCTATGCCTGCCGACAGCAGTTCACCCGCAGCTTCCACCGCGGCTTCTATCACGATATCCATAGCTTATTTCTGATTCTTTTTCATCTCTTCTGCTACAACTGCTGCCAGTGCCAGGGAGTATACCTTAGTCTCGAAGGTATCGGAACGGCTGGTCAGGACAACAGGCACCTTGGTACCGGTCAGGATGCATCCGTTCTTTACTTTTACCATATGTACGATTGCCTTGTATACCAGGTTGCCGGCATGGATATCCGGGAACAGCAATACATCAGCATCACCCTGGATCTTACGGTCGGTTGCGCCCTTATGCTTGGCTGCCTGGGGATCGATCGCCAGGTCAAGAGACAGCGGGCCGTCTACGATACAGCCGGGGATCTGTCCTTCTTCGCACATCTTAGTCAGTTCTGCCGCATCTACGGTAACGGGCATCTTGGGATTTACAACCTCAACTGCTGCCAAAGGTGCTACCTTGGGCTCTGCAACGCCGCAGGCATTACATACCGGAATGGTGTTCTTGATGATCTGAACCTTCTCCTCCAGTGTAGGATAAGTCATGAATGCAACATCGGTCAGGAACAGAAGTCTGTCAATGCCGGGGATCTCAAATACGCATACATGAGACAGGGTTCCACCGGTACGAAGACCTACTTCTTTGTTCAGTACACTCTTTAAGAAGTTCTTGGAGTCGATCAGACCCTTCATATACATATCTGCACGGCCGTCATGTGCCAGCTTTACAGCTTTCAGGGAGGCTTCGATCATATCCGGCTCATTGATGATCTCATAATCGGAGAGATCCATATTCAGTCCGGCTGCGATCTCACGAATCTTCGCCTCATCACCTACCAGGATTGCATCTGCAATGCCCAGTCTCTTGGCTTCATGTACAGCTTCCAGTACCGCACTGTCCTGTGCTACGGAGACTGCAACAGTCTTCTTCCCACATTCTTTTACTTTTGCTACGATGTCATCAAAATTCATTTTCTTCCATATCCTTTCTGCCCCTTCTCAAGGCTTCCAGCAGCCACAGCCATTCGCAAAATCGTGCGATAAATCGTACTCTCCGCTGCTTTGCAGCTATTTTTGTTCATATCTGTGCCGGTGACTCTAATCGTTAAAATAATAACACAGTAATATATAAAAATCAAGTGCATACGCGGATACATGCAAAAAAGCCACCTCTAAACGAGGTGGCTGATCTCTGTCAGGGACGGCACGCAGGCATATAAACATTTTTTGAGTTCCGCATCCGGCTGCGTCTGATCCGGCACCATGACAACCCTGCAGCCTGCACGGTAAGCACTTAAGACACCGTTAGGAGAATCCTCCACCGCCACGCATTGCTCGGGTGACAACCCCAATTGTTTGCAAGCGTAGAGATAAATGTCCGGAGACGGCTTACCCTCCTCTACCATGGTAGCACAGATCAATTTTTCAAAGTAAGATCTGATTCCTGTAAGCGTCAGATATTTTTCGGTCCGCTCCAGATCCGTTGCCGTGGCAACAGCTGTGGTAATGTGTCTCTTTTTTAGATCTTTCAGAAGTTCCACAGCACCGGGCTTGCATTTGACGCCATCCCGGTCCAGTGCTTCCTCCATCAATTCTTTTCGTTTATTCCGCACGGCATAATAATCAAATTCCTCGCCGTACCAGTCCTTAAGCTGTCTGGGGGCAAAAGGCCTTCCAAGACTACGCATCGTCAGTGCCTGCTCATCCGTCATCGTATAGCCGTAAGCCTCCAATGCCTTCGGCCAGAAAATACGGTAATATTTTTCGGTATCGATCAACGTACCATCCATATCAAAAATAACTGCCTGGATCATAACTGTCCCTCTGTATCATCCATCTGCCCGGCGTACTCCGCTGTTTCTGTATTTTCTGCGGCGTTATCCTCTGTCCGATCACTGTCTGCACTGCCTGAAGCTTTTTGGTTTTTTTTGTCACGCTTTTCCTGTCTACGCTTTTTCCTGCGTTTTGCCATCTTTTTCACAAGTAATACAATCAGCAGTATTCCCACAGCTACTCCGATGATGCCAATTACGATCATCCGGGTATGGCTGCCTTCTGCCTCCGCGATGCGGAAGCTGCCGGGTACCTCCATGGTGAACTGTCTGTAGCTGCCGATCACCGTAGATTCCACTTCTCTGTATTCGCCGTCCTGTTCTACCAAGACCACAGTATTGTCGGCATCCTCACAGTAGACACGTAAGCTTGCTTCTCCGGTATAGCCCGGTGCGTCTTCTTTCATGGAGTTGGTCATGGAGACCTTGTATGTGTCACCCTCTATCTGCAGATGCAATGCAGCATTCGGATAGAAGTTACCCTCTGCCATGACCAGAGGTTTGTTGGCATCATTTTTCTCTGCGGAAGCAATGGATGCGATCCACTCCTGATACTCCGCTTCCAGTACGCGATTGCCGGTAATGTAACTAAAATCATAATCCGGCCATACACCGTAATAGCCTTCCTTCTCCGGTACTTCCGGAATCTGATCTGCAGACAGATAGTCTCCATAATTACATTTATAGGAAGCCACTTCCTCGCCATCTGCCAGGAAAGTAATCGTAAACTGCGAAAAAGCTTCCGGAACTCCATCCTTTGCGCAAAGTTCCTGATAGGACAACGGGGTTGCTCCGCCCTGGTAACCGATGCCGTCTACACCGCCGGCACCGCCTTCTACATAATAGTTGCCATATAAAGTACCGTCATCCTTAACTTTTCCTGCAATACTTCCCTGACTCTCGCCGGACATATCCAGCTCGTTATAAGCATAACTGTAAAAAATATCGCAGCCTTCCCCGGCGATTCCGCCGATATTATTTTTACCGGTGATCTTACCCATGCTGTAACAGCTACGGATCGCATAGCTGGCAGATCCGGCAACGCCTCCCACATAGCTGCCTCCGGTACTCTCTACCGGAGCATAGGACTCACAGGAAATGACCGCGCCGTATTCCGCCTTGCCAACGATACCGCCCACATAATCCTTTTTGCCGGTCACATCTGCGTAGTTCCGGCTGTCCCTGATGACTGCCTTGATGGTCTGCTCCACATCGAAGCTCTCCGTTCCGGTCAAGGTGATGTCATCCTCCGGGTCAAAATCATATTCCGTTGCCACCTGTCCGACGATACCGCCGACATTGGTATCCGCCTCTACCGTACCACGATTTACACACAGTGTGACTTTACCTTTTTGGAAGCTGGAGGTGTCATATAATGCTTCTTCGGTTCTCTCAGGTTCTGCCTCACCAGCCTCAGCATCAGGATCTCCGGGGTTCACTTCCCCCTTGCTGGCGGATTCATCCGAAGTATCCTCCACAGAAATCCCCTCGTATCGGAAGAGATCATCGCGGATCTCGCTGACCAGTTTCCGCAATACCCTCGCCTGATCCATCAGCTCATCCATATGTGCGCTGGTATTGTCTGACCCTGCCTGTAATACATCTCCCAACTGACCCAGCTGGTCAAATGCTTTATCCAGGCTCTGATTCAGTGTATCCAGATTATTCTTAATACCACCACTGCGGTCCGTGGATGCACTAACCATATTATCCAGATGCTTCGTGGCATTTTCACCAAACTTTTTCAGAGCTGTTTTATAACTCTCTGTATCATCCGGTACAGAGATCGTAATATCACCTCCGCTCAGATCATTGCCGCTCAGCGTGATATCGTGTCTGTTGCCGTTATTTTTATCGTTCTCTGCCTGTTTGTTCAGGTCATTATTCAAAACCTTCAGGTCATTGCTAACACCGTTCAGTTCCTGATTATAAATATACCACAAGTCATTCGTGGTTCCGGTAAGGGAATTTCCCGCGCTATTGGCATCCTTCAGATTCGTACTGATACTTTCGGTCAGCGCAGATGCCTGTCTGCTGTAATTGCTGAAATCTTTCTGTGTCGCATCCAGCATATCCAGGAACTTATCTGTCTCTGTGTCCAGTTCTTTTAATTTGTCACTGAGATACTGGATCTCCAGAAAAGGCTCCATCTGGCCTACGATACCGCCGACATCTTTTCTGCCCTGAACGAAGCCGGTATTGGTACAATTCTGCAGATATCCCTGATGCAGTCTGCCGACGATACCACCGGTATTATACCCCACATGCTGGTAACCGATAGCTCCGGAATTGGAGCAATAATAGATCTTACCATCAGAGATGCCTGCAATACCACCGGTATCCGTATGCGCAGCCACATTAGAAGTACTGTTGATCTGTTCCAGATTGTCCATGGTAATGTCATCCAGATCATAGGTCACCTCCGTGCTATAAGTATTGATGCTGCCACTGTTGCTGCAGTTATTTAAGATACCGTGATTGTTACCGACAATACCGCCTGCAGAATGGTTGCCAATAACATTTGCATTGGATTCACATCTGCGGATCTCGCCGGTCTCTTCATTTACACCCGCAATGCCACCGACTTCATTATCACCGATCACATTACCGGAAAACTTACAATTCTCAATGCTGCCGTAATTCACCCCGACGATACCACCAACCTGATTCTGGCTTCCGGAGGGAGATATTTCTCCGCTCACCGTGAGATTACGTACTTTGGCACCTTCCTGCACATAACGGAAAAGACCTGCCGCAGAACCATTCCCCGTAATCTTTACATTGGAGATCGTAAAACTATTACCATCGAAGATTCCGGCAAATGTGGGAATACTGAATTCACTTTCCATACTCAGAACGATGTCATTGTGCAGCACTACTTTTATACCTCTGGACCAGCTGTCCAGCACACAGTTCTCCGCAAGCCTGCGCAGATCCTCCTCCGTGCTGATCTCTACAATTGCATAATCCTGCTCCTGCGCGGTGCTGCTATAACCGCTGCCGCCCTTATACTGTTCATAGGTTAACGTCTCTTCCGCATAGGCGGTTGCCGGTGTCTGCAGCAGTAATGCCGCTCCCAGCAGGAAACATAATAATCTCTTACTGTTCATCTTCTGTTCCCTCGCTTTCTGCTGTATGATTTGTACCTGACTCATCCCCCTGCTCCAGGGTCACGACATCCTTGGGGCGCACCACTGCTCCTATCTCACCGTCGATGACACCGATGAAATCACCTTCCAGCACACCATTGACATAACCCTTGATATGACCGTTCATCCGGATCCTTCCGGCAGAAGGCAGCGGCTTCGCCAGATCACGCTTTAAGGTAAACGCCGTCTTCTGAATGATGATATCCCCGATCAGCAGTGTCTGTGGTAATGCCAGCAGTACCAGTAAAATAGAGGTCAGGGTACCACGTCCCAGCGCCAGTCCGATCGCTGCTACCGCTGCGTTGGAAGATACATAACTGATAATGAATCCGGCAGCCACCAGCATGGAACCACTGGTAACAATGGTGGGGAACGCCTGGTTCAGTGCCTCAATGGCAGCTTCTTTGATCGGCATGTACGTCTTCAGATCCATATAACGACTGGTGATAACGATAGCGTAATCGATCGTCGCGCCCATCTGGATGGCGGACACTACCAGATATCCCAGGAAGTATACATTTTCACTCAGCAGATACGGCAGTGAGAAGTTCATCCAGATACTACCCTGAATCGTTACTACCAGCAGTACCGGCAAACCGGCAGACTGGAAGGTGAACAACAGGATGATCATAACGAACAATGCCGTCAGTACAGTGATGATCGTATTATCTGTTGCGAAAGAATCCCCCAGATCCTTATCACTGGTGGCATTTCCGACTAACAGGATATCATCTATATTATAGAACTTCGCCACGGTATTGCGTATCTGATCCAGCGCAGCGCTGGTCTCTTCTCCTTCATAAGGTACATTCAGTTCCAGAACGAAACGAGAATTATCTTCTCCCAACAACTGATCCTTTGCAATCATGATCTTGGAATGTGCGTCCGATAAAGTCTCCTCCAGATCATCATCCAGCGTGATGTTGCCGCTTTCTTTCTGATCATATATGAACAGGAACATATCGATAAAAGGTACTTCGTAATCGTTGACACCGCTGACCAGAGCCCCGTAATCACTCTGATCCAGGGCATATGCCGAATACAGCATATCCGCCACTTCCACATCCAGATCGATCAGCTCTGCAAATTGTCTGGGATTCAGTTTGTCGGTCAGCATGTAACCATCCATAGCTTCAATATTGCCAAGTCCCTGAACGGATTTTACCACATCCAACTTTTCCAGTGCCTTCAGGGTCTGTGCCTCTTTTTCATAATCACCGTTGGGCACAATGACCGCCAGCTGATTCACCATGCCAAATTCCTTATTGACCATGCTGACTGAGAATTTATTCTTGCTCATACTGCTGGATTCCAGTGTATTTACATCATATACATAATTCGCCTTGTTGGACAGAAAAAATGCTGCAATAACACCCACGATCAGTACCGGAGGTACAATGTAACGGGTAGCCACACAGAATTTTCCCACTGCCGTGATCTTCGGTACGAAGCTCTTATGATGCGTGTTGTCAATTGCCTTGGAAAAGGTAAGCAGCAGTCCCGGCATCAGGAAAAATACTGCTACCATACTGAAAATAATGGATTTCGCCAGGATAATACCCATATCGTAACCAATTCTGAACTGCATGAACATCATGGCTACCATACCGGAGATCGTGGTCAGGGAGCTGGAAGAAATCTCCGGGATTGCCTTACTTAAAGCCACTATTACAGCCTCTCTGGCATCCTTGTCCTCATGCTCCTCCATAAAACGGTGTGCCAAAATGATGGCATAGTCTACTGCCAGACCTAACTGCAGCACCACTGCGATAGAGTTCGTCACAAAGCTGATAGTACCGAACCAGTAGTTCGTACCCTTGTTCAAAATAGCTGCCACGATAAATGTGGTCAGATATACCGGGATCTCCGCGTAAGTTGTGGAAGTAAATAGCAGCACGGCTACGATAACCACAGCTGCCAGCAGCAGAATGACGATCATATCATTATTCAGGTCATTCGCATCACGCTCTTCCTGACCGATATCGGAAGAATAATAGACATCATAGTCAGACAACGCGTCCAGCACTTCTGTTAAATGCTGCTGTGTGGCTTCCGTATCCGCTTCCTCATCAAAAGTGACAGACAATAAAGCCTCCATGTCATGATAATGATCTTCCGTGTCATCAAAATCCAGCATACTGACACCATCCATTTTTTCCACCTGATCCGCCAGCTTCTGTGCCTCATCAAACGTCACATTGCAGATCAGGATCCGGGCGGAACCATAAGTCGTAAATTCCGAATCCATCAGATCCAGTCCCCTTCTGGTCTCTGTCGTATCCGGCAAATATGTGGTCAGGTCATTATTCACTTTGACCTTATTCATGGATAATACGCAAAATATGCATAAAACAATAAAGATCAGATAGAATCCTTTTCGTTTATCTACAATAAGCGTGGCAAGCTTCATCATAAAGGAGTTATCTTTTTTGTCTTTTTCTGTGTTGTCTGCTGCCATAGTTTCCTCCTGCTGCATCTCTCTTTGTACCCTTACGTATCTGATTTTTCTATTCTTAGTTTAAAAGTTTTTCCCGCTTCTGTAAAGCCTTATTACAAAGATGAAAAAATGTATTACTGTCATTTAATGAACTCGTGTTGATTTTCTAACACAAGCAAAATATAATAATAGGGAAGAAAAAGCAAGCTACAAATTGTGTTTATATGTCTGTTTTTGAACATTGCATTGATTTGTGTTCATTGTTTTAGAAAAAATTCAGATTTGCATTAGATACGTATTAGATATTATGATCATTTCCCGGAAAGGATGGAGAATTGCCGTATGGAAAAAATGGATCGCCGCGTGCGCAAAACCCGCGCCCTGTTGCTGCAGGGATTAGTCAAAATGATGGAAAACCACGATATTCAGGATATTTCCGTCAAAGAACTCACAGAGCTGGTAGATATCAATCGCGGAACCTTCTATCTGCATTATGATGATATCTACGATATGCTCCATAAAGTGGAAGATGAAATGTTCCGGGAGTTCAATGAGATCATGGAGCAGGAACCGGTAGGTACTTCCACATTGTCCTCTGACGGTCTTCTGTTAGAGTTCTTCCGCTTCTTAGACCGCCACAGAGATCTCGCCAGAGTCATGATCGGTCCCCATGGAGATCTCACCTTCGTTAACCGCCTGAAGGACCAGATCAAAAAGCGCACTCTCCGCTTTCTGGAAAGTGCGCAATCCGATGCTAATTATGAATATCTCTGTTCCTTCATCATTACCGGTTGTGTCGGTGTCGTAGAGACCTGGCTGAAAGAGACCACTCCCCAGTCTCCGGAAGAAATGGCAGGGATTCTAGGCACCATGCTTATGCGGCAGCTTACTTTTGTTCCAGATCCTGCATAGACTGCTTAGACTGTGTCGGTTCCGACATACCTACACTTAAAGAAGTCACGACCTCGCCATCCAGGAAGAAAGATACAGTGTCGCCTACCTGGAGATCATCCAGTGTGGCATCCGTTCCGTCAATCGTGATGATCGTATCATCATTGACCGTAATAGTCATAGTGTCACCGCTGAGGGTTAAGGTCATCTCATCTAACATATCTTTCTCGGGTTTCTGACCGTCCGGGGCTTCTCCATCCGGAGCCTCCGGCTTCTCTGCCAGCGCAATGGAGATCACATTGCCGTCAATGGCAGTGATCTGACCGAGATAAGATTCCACCTTCTCTTCACCTGATTCTGTTGCCGTACTTTGCTCCACCGTGCTCTGTTCCGTCGTGCTCTCCGGCGCGATCGTCTCCTTCTGTTCTGCTGATTCACTTGCTGCGCTCTCCGTGCCCGCAGATGTCGTTCCTCCGCATGCTGTAAATCCGGTCATCATCATGGCAGCAGTCAACACTGCACACATTACTTTTGTATTCACCTGGGGTAAATTCCATTTTCTCATATTCTCATTCCTCCTGTTCCATTCATTCCTAAAAAACTTGTGAACATTTATTTCCCCTTACCTGTCTCTTATGATAAGGGTCATCTGCGAAGAAATTGTGAGAAAAATGTGGTGATTCTGTGAATTTTTCAGACATGACATTTCTGTCATGTGTACTATGTTGGAAGTGTCAGCTTACGTGTCGATTCTTCCGTTTTGTTGTAAATATCGAAGAAATGCGGTACAGCCTTCCAGGACATCATTGTAGGTCGTCCCAAACTCTCCCGTGTACCACGGATCCGAAATGTCCCGCTCCGAGCCGGCATAGGATAAGAGCCTGGCTACTTTCCCATCCGGATCTCCGCCGAATATCCGCAGCATGTTGCGGATATTCGCGCTGTCCATACCGATCAGATAATCATATTCCGCATAATCCGCCTTCGTTACCTGCCTGGCCCGCTTCCCCTCGCAGGAGATCCCGTGTCTGGCAAGCTCCGCCTTCGCCGGCGGATAGACCGGGTTCCCGATGCCATTCCAGATCTCCTCCGTGCTGGTGGCAGCGGAAGCGATCTGAAAGTGATCGGCGAGATTTACGTCGGATACCAATTTTTTCATAACAAATTCTGCCATGGGGGAACGACAGATGTTGCCGTGGCAAATGAATAAGACTCTAATCATACGCTTTTTCCTTTATTTTCAAGTGTTTCAGCCATTTTTATACTCTGCTAACTTGGCATATATTGGTATAACATGGCATAGTTTTGTAAGCAAAAGGTGTAAAATAAGGTGTAAAAATATCGCCTTTACACCTCGGTATTTTACACGGTAAATGGATTAGACATTTGCAATTCTTTCAATCTCAGCCTTGGCATCCTCGAACTTAACATGGGTATAAACATTAAGTGTCACACTTATATCAGAGTGCCCCATAAGGTACTGTAAAGCCTTAGGATTCATTCCGGACTTAGCCATGTTTGTACAATAGGTATGACGGCATACATGCGGAGTAATGGTCGGAAGCTGCACCTTATAGATGCCATTGTATTTATCAAGAGCATGCTTGAAATAATGCTCCCAATGAAGCGAATAAGAAATGCTTCCATCCTTATCAAAAAATAAGAAACCACTTCTGCCATCCACCATCGGCTCAATCTTCGGAGGATTACGATTCTCAATAATACGCTTAAAGCATTCCTCTACATCCGCTGACATCGGCAATACTCTTGTTCCGCTGTCAGTCTTGGTTTCCTCAATATAGTATCCACGCTTCCCCTTTTTCTGCAGCTGATGATCTACATTAATTCTGTGATTCTTGAAATCAATGTCTGACAAAGTTAAACCGCAAAACTCAGAGATTCGAAGTCCCGTCTTAAAAAGAATATACATTCCGTCATAATATCGACAGTAATGTGCATCTTCTTTTATAAACTTCATAAACTTTCGTTCTTCCTCTCTGCTGATGGCTTCTCTTTTGATGCTGTCATTGATAACCACATCAACAAGCTGAAATCCAAATGGATTTTTGCGAATCAAATCATCGTCAACTGCTAACTGAAATGCAGGTCGAAGCACTCCACGAATTGTATGAATGGAGCTGTAACTCTTTCCATCCTTCTGCTGAAGCTTAATAAGCCATGCCTTTGCATCTGAGATTTTCACAGTATCAATTCTCTTTCTGCCAAACGGATCCTTCTTAAGAAGATTAATTACTGTTCCATATCCAGCCATTGTAGTAGGTCTTACTCCGTTCTTTACCGAAATATACTTTTCTACAAGTTCAAGCACATTAAGTTTGCCTCCGTTTACAACAATGTGATCAAACTGATCTGCTTCGATTTTCTTTTCCATTTCTCTGAGAGATTCTGTATGTTTCTTTCCCACCGGCATTCTGTCATTATGGTCAAGTCGCCAACTGTAACAATAACGCTCATCCCCATAATTATCTACATACTTATATCTGTACTGTCCGGTGGAAAGCTGAACCTCTCCTGTGTGTAAAATACGTCCTCTGTTATCTCTTCTCTTTTCGCTCATATTCGGTCTCCTTTCTATTTTCCAAGTAAATAAGAAAGGACCATCCCGTGATTGTAATTCTACCATAGGAGGTCCTTAGTGTCACGACATTTGCCGTTTGTGTCATTATATTTTCTGTTGTCATACTACATACGCTGTGCTTAAATATGTTTCAAACTCAGGTCTTTTTATTCTAATCTGAGTTCCAATCTCCATAATATATTCCGCTCCGGCATTTTCTGCTGCAAGCTGTCTTAGCCTCTTCTCACCTATGCCAAAATAAGATGCTGCTTCCTCTATGGTAAGCAGATATTTTTTCCATACCGGGATCGTCTGTGATGATTTCTTTAACGCTTTGTCCGCTTCTGCAAGTTTGCCATTCAGTCTGGCTATTGCATCATAGGCTAACGGAATACATGCAGGTATTGCTTTGGGTGCCATGTTTATTTCTTGCAAAAATAATACTTCTTTCATTTTTAAATTCCTTTCTTTTCTCAATTTATTCTTTCTTATTAAGTTCTTTATAAAAGATTGCAAGCAATGATATCCGTTAGCGAATATCGATTTTGCTTGTTGGGGACGAATTCCCCAATCCCCCCAAACCTCACCTTCGGCTCGGAGCTGCAAAACACTTTTATCAAAATCAACTCCTATAATGAGGTATCACCTTTCTTCTTTTGAATGTCTTGCTCCAGCCGATTCTGCTCTCCAAGAAAATGTTCTACATTCTGTTTTGCAGATAGAAGTTCCCTCATCTCTGTTCTTGCAATCTTGAATTCTGAATAGATTTGATTTTTCTCTTTAACCAACTTTTGAAATTCTGCATCCAGTTCCCTGATTGTAGGAATCGGTCCATCATATTTTTTGAATGCATCTTTTGCCGCCTGATATAATGTCAATGGTTCTCGATGTTCTTCAAAAAAGTTGGCATCAAATTTCCTTGTCTTATATTCCATATAGATTTTCCTCGACTTAGAATAATTGAAAATATGCTGACGAAGAGCTTTTATTTCGGCCAAACGTGCTTCAATTTCCTTTTGTCTTGCAGATAAATAATCAAATTTATCAGTTGCTTCTTTTGCTGCTTCGCTCAACTTTTCATAATCTCCAAGGCCTTTTTCACTTAAGAAAATCAAAGTTTTGGAAATAGCCTTTATATTGTGAAGCTTTGCCCAACGCTCATATCCAGGACCTTTATTCTTTGCAATGATGCTCTGAATATCAAGAACGGTATCTACCTTCTTTTCCGTTTTTTGCTCCGCTCTCTTCCCTGCAATCACATTTCTTGGATCATCTGAAACAATATCAATTACTTCACCGGCAATTCTCTTTTCAATATCTTTTTCTGTATATCCGTTTCCAAGTGAGCGAAGTCGCAGGAAATTCTTCTGTTCTTTTCCTTTAACAGAAATATATTTTCCCCGTTTAACTTCATAGCCGTTACCTTCAAGTGCTCTTAAAAATTCATCAAAGCTATCTGGCCTTTTCCTCTCAAAAATCGAATCTATCAGATTGCGGATATCATCTCTTTTGGTTTCTTTTTTCGGATAAGTTGTCCGGTTTTGCCACTCCCCCGGCTTCTTCTCAGGAATAACAGAAAGGCCATGTTCCAAGCAGATAAGATCACTTAATCGCCTTAGCGAAAATGACGACAGGAAGAAATTCTTATACTTATGCTGCGCATCCAGTGTGGTGGAATTGTAAACAATGTGGTTATGGATATGTGCCTTGTCCACATGAGTTGCAACAATAAAAGCATGTTTTCCTTTCGTCCATCGCATCGCCGTTTCGTATCCTATCTGGTTTGCCTCTTCCGGTGTAGTTTCACCGGGCTTAAAGGATTGCCTAATCTGATAAGCAATTACATCCTTTTCTTTTGGATTTCTTCCGGTGTTAACCGCATACTGATTCTTTGTGATTTCAAATTCCAAATCCACGGTACTGGGATCACATTCATAAGATGAAACAAATTGCCCGGCTTCGGTCTTCTCATCATTTTTTGCATAATCAGTTCTTTCCTTTAAGCACTGTCCCATGCTCCTGCTCTTTTGCAGATGCATGGGAATTAATCTCGTCGCCGCCATAGTACCGTTACCTCCTACTGAATCTTTGCCAGTTCAGAAAAAATGCCACGGAGCAGTTTCTGGATTTCTTTCTGACCTGCGGTAAGTTCTTCAACATCACTCTTATAAACAGCTCCGGTTTCATTTGCATGTTTTGCAATCTGATTTATATTGTTGGAATTGATTCTTGCCAGCCTTTGAATCTCCTGTAAATCACCCAAATCAAGCTTTAAGATATATCCATCCATCGCCATTTTTCTTAAATATGCAGAAGGATGGTTGACTCCTGCCTCCTGCATTCTCTCACTGATACGGGCATATTCACTTTCTGTAACCCTGAAATTAATCTGTTTCGTTCTGTATTCCTTCATTTGTCATTTCCTCCTAAACAAGCCCATTCGCATGGTCATTGTTATACATTGCTTGATAATAATTACTGATTGTCAGTGGTGCATTGTAAAGCGCAGCTAACAGATATTGCTTAATGTTTCTAACCTGTGTGGAATTCTCCTTAAGACAGGACAACACATAGGATATATGGCTATAATCCAGCTTCATAAATCTGCTTTTGACTACCTCTAGTGGCTTGTCATCACCAGCAATCCGTATTGTCTTTCTCTTAGAGCAGACCGTATCAAGAATAAGCTCCATTATTTCCGTAATACTTTCTCTGTCATAAGGATTATCATGATAAAGAGCATCTACACAGAGCTGTTCATCAAAATACTGTTTATATGACCGTCTCTCATCCATATCCACATCTTCATCCGCTGATAAGATAGGATTAATATTATTAATATCAATATAATTTTTATCAGTATTATTACCTGATGATTTTAAGCACTCTGTAGTGCTGATTTTCAGCTCTCCGGAATGATGATTTTCATCACTCTTGAATGCTGAAAACAGATTATCTGCAAAGTTCATAACATAGATAATATCCGGCTTTCCAAGCCCTTGTTTCTTACGTTCAAGCAGTCCCGCTTTTTCTAATTCACGCAATAACTTAGTTGCCTTTTGATGTGCACATCCCAACGCTTCCTGTATGCTTTCTAAAGTGCAGTAGATAAATACCCTGCCGGCTTCATCTTTCCATTCGTTCATTGCTGACAAAGATACCCGGTCTAAAAGAATTCCATATAGAATCTTTGCTTCCGCCGATAAATCTTTGTATTCGTCACTTTGGAAAAATGCTTTTGGTGTTCTATAGAAAGCAAACAACTGCGCTTGATCTCCATAAAATTAATTAAATCGCTTCTTCATCTTTCCTCCTGTTAATATTTCTTTTTGTCGTCTCCCCTCCTCAATTCCTGGCAGGTAACCTCTGGTTTCTTTAGCCCTGTGGACTGTTTTGGACTGTGCCGTTATCACGACCTTGGCTCGCTCACGGTTTTCCGGTCATCGCTTAGCTTCCCCGAATCGGTATTGATTTGGAACGCTCATTTAGTTTTTTTGTTTGTATAGCGATTTTCTCAAAATCAGAGGCCGCATCCCGTATATCCAAAAGGTAGGATTTTTTGCAAAAAAATAAGAATTTCCACGCTTATGGAAATCCTTGTTGATGTGAACTGTTGTTCTGCTGTATAATGTGTCGGTAACCTTTTGTGAGTATAAATGAAAGAAGTGATATAGATGAATTGCAAGCTAACGCTTGGAGAGAAATTAAAAGATTTAAGAACAGCTGCAGGGCTGTCCCTAGTAGAACTTGAAGAAGCTACCGGAATATCAAAATCCGCACTTGGCAGCTATGAAAGTGATGATACCAAGAAGGAAATAACCATTGCACCACTTATTACCTTGGCAAAGTATTATGGAGTAACAACTGACTATCTACTTGGTATGACAGATAATAAAGAACAGCATCTATTTCCGGTTGATGAACTTGGTCTCGATGATGCCACTGTAAAAATACTGAAAAGCGGTGATTTAAATGTCAGGCTTATTTGTGAAATGATTAAGAATCCTGCTTTTGCTAATTTCATGTCTGATATGGAGATTTATGTTGATAATCTAGCTGCTATGCAGATTCATAACATGAACAAATATATTGAATATACCAGAGCAAAACTTCAAGAAAAAGGGACGAATACTAGCGACCACTTCATGAAAACGCTTGAAGCTGCCACTATAAAGGAAGATGACTATTTTGCAAATCTTCTCGGCAACGATATCACCGGAATTGCAAAGGATATTAAAGAAGCTCATAAAAAAGATTCCAATACCGGAAGTGACACAACCGAAGTTGATGAAATCGAAGATGCCTTTGAACAGGTACAGAAGGCTGATAATGCTACACAGGCTCAAATGATTATGTACAGTAAAATGTTCAAAATCAACTTTTCCAAAATGGATCCCCATGAATTCAAGACCTTTACAGATATTCTTCAAAGATATTCAGACGCTTTTAAGGTGCCAAAAGGCAATGGAAGAGGCAAAAGAAAATAGACTTTACTACAACAAAAGGCAGATTAATACCATCTGCCTTTTGTTGTTATATTACTATCTGTGAATGTACATTCTTGTCTTTTCCGGTTCACCATCCCCTTGAACCATACATACGAATTCCCATCCATAACGTTCATAGAAACCAATGTGGTCCGTCACTAAATATAAGGTTGCTACTCCTTTGTTTGCCATATCATCAACAACTTTATTTAGCAGTTTTCCGGCTAATCCCTTTTTACGATGTTCTTCTTCCGTGTATACAGCGCATACATTCGGAGTCAAATCCTTTCTATCATGAAAGTCATTATCTATTACCCCAAGCCCAGCAACTATGTTTTCACCATATAAGCATAACCACCATCCATTCTCTGTCTTACCTGATAAATATGCTTCCATACATTTCAAGTATGCCTCTGTCGGTACGCCCCACTTGCAATGAAACCACTCAGCTGCAATTGGCGCTAATTCTGGCTTTTCTCTTAATATTATAATTTTATATTCGTTCATATATTTGTGTTCTCCAGTCCTATTTTCCTTTCTATAATTTCATAATATCCCTCAAAAACTTCTCGAAGAATTCTTCTTTCTAAATCCACTCTGTGCTCCAGATGCTTAACTAACCCTTCCATTCCTATATAGCCATGCGCTTTGAAGAATGGTGCTCCTTCAAGATATTTTATCATAACAGGAAACCACATCTCATTTCCAGCCTCATCACTTCTCTCTTTTTTTATTATTTCTTCAGCCTCTCTGACATTGTCTACAGAAAGATAAATGATTTTATATTTTTTACCTTTAAGCGCATCCTTTACTCTCCTATAAAAATCCACTATTTCATCGTCATTCATCTGTAAATATAAAATCTGATTCTCAATAATGTTCTGAAAAATAGAGCATTCAAATAATTGATTGTCCTCGCTCCAGCTAGTAAATCTACTTAAAACAATTTCTTCAAATTCTGCCTTAGATTTTAGTCCATTGTATATCTCATACTGCTCCAGTTCTTTATGGAAGTCAGGAATATCTGTGATGATTCGTGTATATGTAATAATATACATTTCACCTTCCTTCACCGTATTCTTTTTTATTTCTCCTGCAAGATTGGCATATTTCTTTATTATTATTTCATATTGTGAATGCGAAACATATGCACACCACGCCAGTTCAACTGGCGAAAAGTCGCCTTCTCTATACGCTTTAAGTTTAGGATTGTCCTGAGTCATTTTTTCAAGCATGGTGGTCTTTCCAGAACCTTGTATTCCTTCAATAAAGTAATTCATATAGCCACAATCTCCCTTCTATAATCTAATAACCTTATTTGCTATTTTTTCTTTAAAAGTCACATCATGCTCTACCAAAAGCATGGTCGGTCTATAAGTTTCAATAAGCTTTTCTATCTGCATTCTTGTAAAAACATCAATGTAATTAAGGGGTTCATCCCATATATATAAGTGTGCTGATGTGAGTAAACTTGCAGCAATCAGAACTTTTTTCTTTTGACCCTCTGAATACTGTTCCATCGGCTTTACAAACTGGACTCTCTCAAAATCTAATTGTCGAATAAGTGATAAGAAAAGCGTGTAATCAAGCCCCTGTAATTCACAGTAATCCTTAAGAAAGCCCTTTAAATGGGATGTATCTTGGTTAATGTATGAAATAACTAGATTCTCAGGAACTTCGAGTATTCCTTCCCCTTCATAATTTGCATTCTCTTTAACAATTCCACGATTCATATCAAGAATTGCCTTAATAAGACTTGATTTGCCGGAACCGTTTTCACCATCAATAACTACGCGGTCGCCATTATTAATTTCAAAACTTAATCCATCAAATACATTATTATCTGAATCCTTATATTTAAACGAATAATCTCGCCCAAACAGCAAACGCTCTTTATGATATTTAAGTGGCATTAATTTAAGGTCCGTCACCTCTTCGATGTCATTTAAAAGTCCTTCTTTTTTTTCAATTTCTCTGTCAATCCTACCTTCGTAAGCCTTCACCCGCTTTTGCATTTTCTTGGTTATGGCACCAATATATCCTCTAGTATCTATAGACCGGTCGTGCTCCTTAATGGGATCAAATCCTATCTTTGTGTTTTCACTTTTCTCTGCCCATCTGCCTGCTCTTTCTGCTGCTACCTCAAGTTTTCCGATTTCTTTAAGATGCTTTTCATTCTCAACACGTGCATTGCTATCAGCTTTTTCCTTATTCTCCCACCACGAGCTAAAGTTACCTGTCTGAACTTCAATTGAAGCGCGATTAAGTACCAACACATGGTCAATACAAGCATCAAGCACATCACGATCATGAGAAACCAAGATAAATCCCTTCTTTTTCTTAAGGTAACTTTTGACTATCTCCCTAGCTTCTTTATCAAGATGATTTGTTGGTTCATCTATCAAAAGGAAATCATTGCCGCCGGAGAATAATATTGCAAGCATTATCTTCGTTCTTTCGCCAAAACTTAATGTACCAAAAGGTCTGTACAAAAGTTCTGCATCGATAGACAATTCCGGCAATTCACACATAACCCTCCAGATTTCTACTCCAGGCTTCCAGGATTCTATAAGCTCGCCGGCAGTTTTAGTCAGCTCTTCTGAATTAACAATGTACGGAAAGTAGTCAAAAATCGTATTGGTACTAATATTTCCTTCATATTCATATTTCCCAAGAAGCAAATTTAAAAATGTTGTTTTACCCTTTCCGTTTCTTCCGACAAAACCTAACCTCCAGTTGGTATCAATAGAAAAAGAGGTATTCTCAAATACATTATCGAAACTACCTTCATATGCGAAGGTAAGATTATTTACATTAATTTGTGCCATATATTTTCCTCCTTCGCCTGCCCTCAATACATAACAGCATTCATTGTACACGACATGCATAACAAAAGGGGGTCTATCTTGCATACGCAAAATAGACCCGCAAAAATAACTCTATATTTATCCTACGATAAGTATAAAGTGAATTCAGATGCGATAATCTAATTTAAGCGTACACAAACAGCCCGCCATCGGCAGGACTTAAAACTAAATGTGATAACTTAAACTAAACTATCTAATTCTCATTTCTTCACCTTACACTCAATGTGCTCTTTCTTTTTGTTTATTGTCGAAATAATACCATTGTATATGACCAATGTCAATATGCCAATTTGTTTTGGACTATGACTCAAGTTATTCAAATTGCTTTACCTTTTACAATTATTCTTTTGTCTCAATGCTATTAACAACAATGATAATCAGTGTATTAACTTTTCAATCTCAGCAGATACAATATTGAATATGCACGATTATATAAATACTCTATAAACTGTGAATCATTCAATGGTTCTCTTTTCTCCTTAGCAGCATTTAAATAATCATTATGTCTTACATCAAAATATTCATTGGATAACTTCATTAATTCATCCAATTCTTTTTTCACAACCGCATAAACTTTGCCATCCATATTATCGCTCACACTCAGAGCCAACGCTTTATACTGTTCATTTCTAGTATCTCCTTTAGTTGATATTAGATATTGAAGCGCATCTATAATAAAATCTAATGCGCTTTTCTTTTCCATTATATCTTTACTATTAATCATTTCCTCCGAAAACTGTATTTTTCGTTCAAACATTCTATAATTAATAATTTTATCAATAGGAGAAGTTGATTTATAGCCTTGCTTTATTACAATCCCATTTTGCAACCTATATGGCAATTTGAATATTTTAAATCTATCATTAACCTCTATAGTAAATTTATAATGGCATTCTCCCGTGTTAATTATCCAGTGCTTATATGCGATCTCTATAAAAGCCTTTATATCTACAAAGTCACCAGTATTATTCTTTAACGAACTTGGATAAACTGTACCTCTATATAAAGTAAATTCATGGTCATAATCCAATTCTATGAACCACATTCCTCCATCCCAATTATCCCACCGCAAATATTTACCATCTAACAATTCCAAGCCAGGTAATTCTGTTTCGAACCAATGAATAAATGAATTCCAAAATCTTTTCTCCTTAACATTTTCTTCGATTCCTTTACCTTTATATTCAATTCCATTATCAGCCAAATACTTTATCAGCATTGCTCTCACAATATTTGCATCACGTATTTCCGTTCCTGTTCTTATCAACACACTCGTTTGTAAATTTGGTATATCATTCTCAAAAACATTTGATATTTCAATAACAAGATCAAATATTTCATCATTTGAACCTATTGTCGCGTTATAAGTTTCAATTGCAGTATCTATTTTTCTTATGTATTCATTTATAAATTCCTCTTTAACGGAATTAATTATATCTGGCATTATTTCACCTCTTTTTAAATGACAGTAACCATGCCTACGCCATTTCTGACTTAGGCGGTAGGTCAAGGCAGTATTAATCAAATATCTCATTTATGGTAATATTCAAATAATACACACTGTTTTTCCTGCCTAAGTGCATACATCTCCTCATATTCATTTTCACTCAAAGTTGTATAATGAACTGGAATATTAAAAGTATCATAAATGGCTTCTGCCAAAACATCTTTTAGGCGTTTCATTGCATCATAATTTGCAATGCTATATATAAGAATTAAATCAATGTCATTTGCTTCTTCTGTATATTGAAACGAACCCATCAAAAAAACATCAGCCTTAACCGATTCTTCCAAATACGACGCCTGCTCTGTCATTATCCTCTCTATCAATTGGCCTAATATATACACTTGGTTTTGCACAATTTAAAGCCCCCATAAATTCACTCATAGTAAAAACGCCAATTCCATTTCTTCTACCTAATTCATATGCATCTTGCGTCACCCTATTCCAATTTGAAATTGTAACAAGGCAATCTATTTGATACTCACTTGTTATTTCATAATAATCCGATACACTAAGCGCATAATAATTTGATACAAATACAAATATTGGTGGTAAATCTTCTCTTTGTATTTCGTAATAACTATCACTTATTTTTTTACATCTAAGCACCTTATTATGTCCGTACATAGCGCTCTCAAAGTACTGTATACTTTCCACTCTTGGAAATTTTATAAATTGATCTGGCATATTTATTTCTCCCCCTTAATCATCTGCTCAAATTCTACCGGAAACCTTGGAGTTCCCTCTCGTATAATTTCTCCTTTATTACAACTTTCAAAAGCTTCGGCATGAATTTTAAATTTCTTGTATACTTCCACTTCTTCCATAGAAAGAACCGAAATATTACTTTCAAAAGCTTCCACTATTTTTCTATTATTGGGAATAATAATATTTTGCTTAAACTGATTCCATGTATTGATAGCTGATGACATAGGGTTATTAATTGCAACCAACGAATCTGGACCAAATTGTTCTAGGATTTGTTTATTCTCACAAAGCAAAATCTGTGTTTCCCTGAACAAATCCGTTTTCTTTTTATTCCCGCAAAAACCAATGCTCTTCTTTCTTGGCTTTGTTTTTTTATTTGCGACATCCGGAAAATCTATAATAGGTTCATCTAACAATTTAGAAAACAAATCATCCCACTGCTCATCGTCAGATAGATACACTATTTCCCTATTGCCTAAAGCAGCTGGATTAATCCTAGTTACAACCTCATCATTAATTGGGACAAACGATGCAAAAATAAATTTCTTAGGACATGTTTTTATCTCTTCTAATATTATCCTATACTCATCGCCTACACCTCCTATAAATTGGTCAGCACGCTCTTTATATTTTGGTGTCAATAATACAATTACCTTATTGGCATTTGGAATCATTTTAGCCATCATTTCATTAAAATCCACTGCCGTTTCCTTTTGCTTTAAATATTCATCCATTATGGCATCATAGCCATGCTTTTCTCTTAAACAACTTACAAATGCCACCACTTTTTTATTAAACTCATCGCTATCGTGTGCATAGCTAACTGCCACAACCAAATTATCTGTATTCATGACTATCTCCTTACTCAAACTCAATTTCTTCCTCAGCCCGTGTATAGATATCAACCTGATTCTGAACATCAAGTCTTGTTACAAGCCAGTTACGTGCCATACAACTCTTAATAAACTCATTTATTCTGTTTTTACCGTACATTTCCTTGAGAGTAATAACTAGGCCAAACTGCAAAGCCTCTTTATTCTTTGTCGTCACACGATCTTTGGTTAAAATACTGATTCCCCACATCCCTGATTCGTAGGATTTTCTTGGAACAGCACGCCCCTTTATTTCTTCACATACACGTTTGACATTATCCCATTTACGATATATTTCTCGTGCATCTTCTTCATAAAGAACTTGCCCCTCTTCGGATTGCTTATTATCGTCAATTGTTTTCAATTTTCCGTTTGGCTGAACTCGACCGAAATGAATATCCATTTCAGTACTAGTATAGTCAACGCCCTGATTACGGTCACAATGAGGAAAATATATCATTACAGCACGCGCATAAAATGGATGTTTTCCATCTACAACCGGGACAGGCAAATTATAATTGTATGTTTCATAATCCTCTGTTGTTCCGGTGATGAAAAATTTTATTTCATCATCACTTGTGCTTAAAACATCCTCAATTCGTTTAGGAACTACTCCATATCCTATAGAATCAGATATTCTACCGTTCGCACTCCACTTTGCGGCAGAATCTATTAGTAGAGCCTTTGCAACTTCTCTTGTTAATCCCATTACATGAATCAAGTATGCCATTTTTCGAGTAATCCAAGGGGCTGCAAATGAAGTTCCCGCTTTATAAATTGCCCCCATGTTATCTATGCATAGTGCAATCTTTGTGTCCTGCCTGTTTCCATCTCCTCCGTAGTAGCTGACATCAGGCTTATGGAAAAAAGACAATACCAGTCCTCTTCTCGAATAAGAAGCACTTTCATTTTCCATTGTTACAGAATTTACAACCATTGCATTTAATGAATCTGCCGGTGATCCTACTTTCATTTCAGGATGAACTAAACCATCTGGAGTATTAGTTCCTGCAACAATAAAGATTACGTCATATTCACTTTGAATGCGATCAAGCTCAGCTGCTTCAGGTGATATAAAATTATCCTTGATAGGTTCTGGCGAACCCAAAGAAAGATTCCAAACCTTTATATTAGGATTATTAGCCACAATTTCTCTAATACTCCTCAGAATAGCAAATGAACTAAATCCACTCTGTGTCGCTACTCCAAAGTGACGAACTCTAAAACGACCACAACCATCATCAAGCTTAGGATTACCTTTCGGCCCATCAACAATGATTGATGTTACAGCTGTTCCATGGTAATAGTCCTTTTTTTCAAGCTGAATATCGTTTGAAAGCATATTCTTATATTCCACCCATTCATGAAAATATACCTTCTCATTGAACTGAGTATCTATAACACCGACAATTGGCTCATTACCTGGTACAGGTATTTTTCGTTCACTATCAAAGTCAATTTCTTCATCATCGACAATATCTTCTAATTTCACTTGAGTTAAATCCGTAACACTCATTGAAATAAGATAAGGTGCACGTCTATACAAGGTCTGCATCTGTCCTGGTTCCAACAAAAGTGTGGTTCCATCAATGATTTTATCTTTAGATACAGTAATTCCAAACTTTTCAAGTAGTTCTGTTGTTTCAACGTCTGTTTTGTAAATTGTTACAAGCATATTCTGGGTTACATCGTCACTCGGTCTATCAATGGCAAATTTTTCGACATAATATGCATCCAAAACTACTGCGATGAAATTTGTTTTTTTCATTACAGAATCATATGTATATATATGATTCTTACCCAAATTCTCTGTATCCTCCGACGTGATACATCCCTTATATTCCTGATCAACTATACTTGCAGCATTTTCAAGGCTTTCAATTGCTCTTTCAATAGCAGAAATCTGTATATAATGCGTAAAAATATGTTTACGACCTTCTTCCCCTCTTGAAGCACCTTTGACAGCGAACTTAGCTCCACATATGGAATCCACAGGTTTTTTCCCAACATCACCAAGGAGATTTCTAAGGCGATTACTTTTTGCTACTATGCGAATGTAATGAACACTTACAAGCGCACCCTTTATTTCCCTATTTGTTTCCCAGTATGCTTTAACATCCATCAATTGTGCTTTTAATTCACGCATATGGGCAGATGTAACCTTCTGTTTTGCAGGTAACTTTGGTACTCCAAATCCAGCCTCATTTTTTCTTTTTTCAAATCTTCCCTTCAATTGAAGAATGTTATTCATTTATTCACCGCCTTTTAGTTCTCTTGAAACACTGCTTTTAGATTTCTTAGTTAAAACCTCAATCTCTCTCACCGTAAAGCCTTGCTCTTGCAATTTTTTTATATCCTCCGGCTTTTCACCGCAAACCGCATAATATAATCTTCTGAAATAGTCAGTTCCATCATCAACATCACTAAATGCCACGGATGTTTTTATTATGTTCTTTAATTCTCCGGGAAGCGGTAATTCTACCGCCAATCCAATAATTTTTCTAAACAGTCTTATATCCCTATTTGCCAGTTTGAGCTTATCCAAATAGCGATCCAAAATTTTCTCCGCTATTTCCATCAGATCATCATTACTGTATCGATTAAAATCAATCACTGAGTCAAATCTTCTTACTAATGCTTTATCAAAAAGACTATAAAGATTCGTTGTTGCAATAATCACTATGTTTTCATTAACACGGTCAAAATACTTTAGTAACGATGATGTTGCTCTTCCCATCTCTCTGTGATCGTTTGCATTAGTTCTATCAAGTGCAATTGCATCAATTTCATCAAACAATACAATTACCTTATCCGGTTGCACGAAACCATTAATCTCATCGAACAATTCTGCCAGATTCTTCTGCGTCTGCCCTAATTTACTATCAACAACAGAAGCAAAATTAACCATATATATTTCTCTATTGAGAATTCTGGCCAACTGTTTTACCGCCTCTGTCTTGCCTGTTCCTGGAGCTCCTTGGAATAAAAATTTATTAATTCCAATCCTACGCTCTATTGCATTTACAATACCTATTAAATCCTGAGTAACCTCATCAGGAAGTAACAGCATATCTTCATTAGCTTCAAACTTTTCAAAATAGTCAGATTTGTTCTCAATCATCTGCGGAACAAAAGTATTTACATTAGCCAAAAGGGACATAATATACTCAGCAAGCTGGTAATCTCCAGCACTATCAAAGTCCCTTGCGATTTCATAGGCTTCATTACGAAATCCTGCATCATTTTTCTCTACATAATATTTAACTAAGTTAATGACATTCTTCTTTTTCATAAAATCCACCTCTTCTTTTAGTGATTATCATTATATCGCATTGGGACAGTTTTGTAAATATTGGGACAAGTGTTTTTAAAGCAAAAAAATCATCTTATCTACCACATTTATGTAATAACAGATAAGATGACCTTATTCATATTTCCGGGATGGTCCATATTCTCGCCCACCAAAAGGTGTAAACGAGATGTAGACAAATAAATAGATTGTCTCAAAGCGTTGATTTTACTACATTTTCAGCTTATCGTATGCAAAGTGCCCCAGCAGACGAACAGTACTTTTATCATTATCACATACTCTCTTTTCTATGCTCTAAAATCATGCTCTGTAAAAGGTGTAAGCAAGGTGTAAAACAAGCCTTCCATACATAGGAAACCGCGTATTTAAGCCATTCTTGGCGCTATTCACAAATCCTGCCGTGGCAGATAAAAAGAATCGCCACAGGCGTTTCTCGTATTTTTATCATAGTTTTGGTTCTCCTTGTTTTGCCCCGGAACGCCCTGTTTTGCAATGGTTTCCGGAGTTATTGTGATATGCTCTGAAATTACAGTTTGTGGCAAATCAGAGCAGAACCCTACAAGTTGTTACTACCTGTTAGTAGTAAAGTTGGTAGTAAAAGATTATGCCTTACTACTAAGCATTTTTTCATTCTCCCAGACATCTCTTCTAATATTGCTTCCATCCGGACACTGTTCTAAACACTGACCTAAAGCTTGGTAATGATCTATATAATAGCATTCTCTCGAAGCCATAAACTGAATATCTTTATAATAGTTTTCATAATTAAACATTATTTGTTCAATCACTCGTACTTCTATTCTTTTATGCTTATCATTTAGTGCCTCAATCACCTTATCATTTTGTAATAATCCTTTTCTAAGTTTAACAAAATGTGCATCATCGCCTGTCAAAAATCTTTTATAGATATTGACTGTTCTTCCTACATATGCACAATATTCCGTCTGCTGTTTATTATCAATAATGAAAATACCATATATCCCTCTATTTTTTGTACCATCTATAATTCCCCTTTCAAAAACAATCTTGTTATTTCCAAGAGTGTCTATCCATTTTAACGTAAGATTTTTATTATCCATAGAATTCCTCTTTATTTAATACTAAAATGAAAATTGTACTGTGTGCATCCCTTATGGTAATTTTATCGTGAGAATCAAGCATAATTTATAAATATCTCACCATTACAACATGTCTTTCTTTATATGAAAAATTTGTACAGAGTTAACTTTCTTATCACAATTTAACAAATAAGTTATACTGCGACATATTTATATTTATGATAACGCAAAATAGAGTTTTCTAAACAATCACTATCCATATGAAGTTCCCCAACCTTATCTTTATTTATTATAACTTCAATTGATGTAATTCCATCAAAATGTTGACCAATTGTTTTAGAAGGCGACAACATTATTTCAATATCACTATCATTCTCAAATTTTATATCTTCTACCCAATATTTCTTAATATGTATGCCATCACTATCAAACTCTGCATAAAGTACAATGTCTTGTTTATTCTCGCACTCTCCCATAGCATGCCCATCAACTACCATTTTCCCTACATGGTATCTATTACAAACAGGCTCTGAGTTTTTTAACACAAAATCAACGCTCTCCATCACATCAATATATAATCCAATAAAATTTTCATAATATCCAATCAATTCACTTGTACTTTTTGACTTATATATATTACCACGATACTTAAAATCAGGAATCCGTATATCTCTTTGTCCAGAAATTACATCCGCAAGTGATGAACCTCCATATAAGTCAAGTGTATGTTTTCCATAATTATATACAGAACGTATATAGCAAACAATCTCATTCTCCCATAATTTTTCTACATAGCTATTTATCTGTGGCATTTCTTCTAATTTTCTATGCATACTTCCTTCAGTAACGGCTTTCTGTTTCAGTCCTAAATTAAGTGACGCATTAATATATTGCAACAAACAATCTAGTGAATTTGAAATATGCGATACCCACTCCAATGTCAATTTGTTCAAAATTGTATGAGCATTGTAATTCCATCCCAATACCTCTACGCTATTATAAAACGGATTTTTTTCACCCTCACTAATATTCTTTTTCCCTATGTCTTCATAAAGTTTTGCAGTAATAATGGCATAGTTTAAGTATAATTGTGATGAATATAAAAACTGACGTGCATCTAAGACACATTTTTCTCTCAAAAAATTTTCATATTCTTTTCCTTGATAGTATTTCATTTTGTCTGTATATTCTTGTTTCATTAAAATACATCCTTGTCTTAAATTTAATATAAACATTATATCGTCATTTTCACTTCTTTTCCATAGAAAAAACGCCCTAGCCAAGCCGGAGCGTCATCCCTTTTCCATATTAAATTACCTTAAACATCTTCTGTGACATCGGTTTTTCGTTCTTCTTTTCTATCTCTGCCTATGCCTTTCGGAAATCTTCCATTCGTTTCAGTTCTTCCTCTGCATCATCAAAGCTGATATGCGTGTACACATTCATTGTAACCGATATATCCGAATGCCCCATAAGATACTGTAATGTCTTGGGATTCATTCCTGATTTTGCCATATTACTGCAATAGGTATGTCGGCACACATGAGGCGTGATATTTGGCATCTGCACCCGATAAATGTCATTATATCTGCCGACCATGTGATTGAATCGATGCTGCCAATGCATTGCCACAAGGGGCATTCCATTATCATCATAGAAAAGGAATCCACTGTAGCCATCAATGGATTTTTCCACTTTAGGAGCATTCCTGTCCTCGATAATTGCCTGAAACATTTCTGCTACATCCTCTGTTATCGGCAGTACCCTTGTTCCAGCATCTGTCTTTGTGGTTTCGATGATATATCGCATATCTGACGTTCTCTGCAACTGATGGTCGATATTCACTGTCCTTTTCTCAAGATCAATGTCCTTCAACGTCAGTCCACAAAATTCCGAGATTCGCATTCCTGTATGAAAGAGTATGTACACTACCTCATAATATTTACAATACACCACATCGTCATGCACAAACTTTAGGAACTTTCGCATTCTCCCACGGACACATACATTCCTCATAAAAGGAAATCACAGTACTGTTAGAACTCTGATAGTCTTTTCTTGCCTTTGCAATACTGTCTGGTTCTGTAAAACGATAGCCATTTGCTATCACTGTCTGCAAAGCCATAACCGCTTTCTGCACAATGTCATTACGCTCTGCATACATTTTTTCTAACAGCTGCTTGTCCTGCATTTCCTTCGGAATCACATTGTGGCATTCAACTACCACGATTCGGTCATATACCCATTTGCCATCATCCCCGCCGAACTTTGGCAGCCGGTTCATGCATAACCACAGCAATCCGTTAAATGTAAACTCAAATGCCTGCTGGCCTTTAAATTCTGCAAAAAGGCTGTCCCCGCCTGTCATTTTCTTAAATGTTTTCAGTTCATCTACAGACAAAAAACTCATATCAGAACTTCCGGCAAGCCTTGTTCCATATATGGCACCTGTTCCAAACCGGCATTCGATTTCTTTCAGATCAATGCCTATGAAATTGCCTCTGCCGAGCAGATGCTCTACAAGACTTTTTAACTGGGATTTTCCTGTATCTCCCTGCCCTACAAGGAACAGTGCCTTTTTCATACGCCAGCCTTTCACATTGGAAATACAGACACCAATAAATTCCATCAACAGCTGCTTTACCATCTCATCTCCGTTAGTAAGCGTGTCCATATAAGAATCAAATACAGGTGTATCAATATACTCATCCGACCATTCACAAGGAAGTTGTATGGTGGAAAGTATATCTGCTGAATGTGGTATCAGTTCTGTATCAGTTGCAGTAATCTTCAAAATTCCATTCTGGAAATTGATGATATCCTCATCTGCATTCAATGCATCCTGACTTACATATGTAAGGTCTGTGGTAATATGCAAAAGCACCTCATTGACCTTACTCATCTTCACAAGTTCCTCATCATAATCAGCAATATACTTTTTTATGATTCCAAGCAGCATATTATCTGCATAAAGCCTGTAACATCCACCTTCATATACATATTTCAAAAGTCCCTGTTTACCATTGTCCCGGACTAAAATATATTGCAGATGTTCTCTTACATATTTTGCAAGAAGCGGTACACTCACATATGGTTCTCCTGTCTGTTCGTTAAACTTTATGAAATCAGGATGTTCCATTTTCGACCTGTGAAATACACCATTACAGGCTGAAATTCCTGCATTGATTGTGTTTTCCCTGTAATCGTTCCTTTCCCATTTTCTTCGATATAAAGCAGAGCTGCGAAACACTTCATCAATCGCATCCGGGTCTGCTCCTGTCCTAAATGCTATCAAAGCACAAAAGGCAGCATCCGCCTCAGACTGGGAACCATATTCACTGAAATCACCTTTATCATAAAGCCGGATGAACTTATCTCCGTTCTTCTGTTTACGAAGATCACAGACAATATCAAATACTGCCCTATCTACATCACGCTTTGCACTGTACTTCGCTTTCGGCTTTTTTCTCATTTCCTTATCCAAGGTGGTAAGAACCGCCTGTGTACAGTCAGCTATTGGCAGACTGTTAATCGTATTTCCTGTAAAAGTGCCATATCGGTTTGTAATATCACCGATATAAAGTTCCAATCCAATATCAGAACGTTTCTGATAATATTCACTGTCCAGCACAAGTTTCTTCCTTCTGTCATCAAAATGTACCGGAAGTTTTGTAATATCACACTGACCAATAATATGAATCCCTTTGCCACTTGGAGATACTTCTGCATAGGAAGAAAACCGAGATAACATAAGCTGTGCAAATGGATCTGAAATATCCTTATGGTCTATATCTAATAAGAAGAAGCCTTTCGGAATCTTCAAGCCAAGCCCCGATGCCTGAAACTGATTTCTGGTTGATTCTGCATCATCAAAAGATACCCATGTACCCTTATGTGCATCATCTGTTCCTGTAGCTCCTCCGTTTGCTGCGAATGGAACTTTGGTAACTTTCCCATTCCTGCTGGGTTTTGCTGACCATAAAAACCACAGCTTTTTATCCTTTAATTCATCCACTGTCATATCTCCCATCCTGCTCACCTCCTCCTTTTCTGCAATCCTGTTTAATGGTTAATAAATGTTCTTACAAGCCATTCTTTATAGGCTTCAATCGGAATCAAAATTCTTTCTCCGATTCGTATTGTTGGAAATCCCGGTGTCTTTACCAGTTCATATGCCTTTGGCAGGCTGATTCCCATCTGTGCAGATAATTCCTGCACACTCATAGTTGTTTTCTCCATAAGATGTTGCTCCTTCCGTAGAGTTGGTTATGTCCGTCTCTTCAATAATTGTTTCTCTGCTACCGCTCTTGGCGGCTACCAGTCCCCGCAGGAACAAAGGCTTGTTCATTTAGAACGGAATGAAATTGTCAAGGTACAAATCCGTTACATCATTTTGTGTAACTTTTTATTGTTTTCATGAATATTTTAAGCTATAATGTAACCGAAGTCCAAAAACTGGCGGTAACGCTAACGGGTACGAATTAACGATTGGATGAGGTATGATATGCCATTAAACTGGAATGATGAGACGATTCCATCAGAAGCAGATAAAACAACAGATATATTAGGATTTAAAGAAGTCGGTGGTGTCGGACAACTGATTTATCACCCTTTTCGTTTCAAAAAATACGAACTTGATATTGATAAAAGCAGTGATTACTGTGCAATACCATTTTGCCGTCCCGGATATGAACCAGTTTTCCCTAAAGAAGATTTTCTTTCCGGGCAGGGACTGCTTGCCAGCCTTTGCAATCTGGCAATGCAGATAAACAGCTTTGATAACAAAATCCCATATACTCAGCTCATAATGGAATGGTGTACAAATAATATGCATCCATATAGTATTGATTTCATCTATTCTGAATTGAATGAATCTTTTGATATAAATAGCTTCGATGCAGAAATGGTGGAGAAAGACGGAACATTTGAGATTAACACCTTCCTAGATGATCTTGGGAAATTATATAATGCAGTCATGTTTTATGTTGCTCTCGAAGGTGTCTGTATTGCTGATGACGAAGCCGCATACGATTTATCCAAGGAAGGGAAATACTTTGAGGGCTACTCTTTCTTTGATAAATATAAGCATCCTATTGTTGCAGTACCGGATGACTTAGATTATGGGGAGGCAAAAGGAAATCTCATAGAAGAAATGCGAATTGATAATGAGTACATTAAAAATCATCCGGCAGAAAAACCTCCAACCGGAGAATTTACAACCACACCATATGACGATTACGATGAATTGCGGAATACTCTTATTGACATCATTCCAGAATTTACCATGAAATTAAAGGTAGATCCTCGCACTAACCGATTAGAATTTTCTACCGATATTAATTCCGTGTTTGATATTGCATGGCTGGCACTTGCAAGAATGCTTTCCGAAGACCCTGCACCAGAAGATAAAGGCAAATCGGATAATCGTACAGAAGGCATTATGATTCGTTGTCGAAACTGTGGTAAATTCATAATCCGAAAAAGTAACCGACAGGAATTTTGTGATGCCGAAGAATGCCAGAAGGTTCGAAATGCCAGAAAGCAAAAGGCCTACCGTGAACGAAAAGCCATTGAAAAGGCTCAAAAAAGCAAGAAAAAAGCACATTAATTTATATGATTTGGCGGAAAGACAAATAAATAGTGATATTTACTGTAAGCCTATTATATGTGATTATGTGCTATGATATTATATAAAATATGTTAAATGACACCGGAATCCCCCTATGCAATTTTGCGAAAAAACGTGTGTGAGGGGGAATCGGTCTTTAGGAGGAAAAGAAACAGAGATAATACTCCCCCACGGGATAAGTAGACGGAGGTAGCTTTCAATGATAAAGAAAGAAAATCTTAAACAAGTTCTTCTTGCATTAGATTATATAAAAAAGGCTCATAAGGAAGAATATGTTAAAGAATGGATTAGTTTTGACTGTTGTATTACAGTAGATTTTAAAAATGAAAAAATTATATATCCAGAAGACAAGGGTATGATTATACATCGTAAAACAACTTGTAATTTTAGTGAACCAGAAAATTTTGTCGTACTTGAATGTATAACAAGCCTTCTAGATAAAGGTTACAAACCAGAGCATATTGAGCTCGAAAAACCTATGCCTGGAGGACATGATGATACCGGTGGATTCTGTGATATCCAGGTAAAAGATAATACCGGAAAAACCTTCTTGCTAATTGAGTGTAAAAAAGAAAATGAGTTTGAAAAGTTCTGGAAAAAGACATTAGCTGACGGCGATCAACTATTCAGATACTATAATTCATATCGTTCGGCACAAGCTCTTTGTTTATATATGTCAGATTTTACTGACGATAATAAACTTAAGCGATATACAAATATTATCTCTATGGTTGATAACGAAGAGTATTTGCAAACTGACAAATCATTAAAAAGTTTTAAAGATGTTCAATCGGAAAATGGTGATAAGGAAGATTATTTTAAAGTATGGAAAGAAACTTACCAACAAGATTATGCAACTAGTGGTATTTTTGAAAGTGATATTGACGCCTATACTGTTGGAAAAAATAAGTTTACTGTAGATGATCTTGAAGAGGTCGATAATGACTCAATTCAAAAGAAATATCATGAATTTGCTACCATATTAAGACAGCATAATGTCGGAAGTCACGAAAATGCTTTTGATAAATTAATAAATCTTTTTTTGGCCAAAATCGTAGATGAAACTATAAACCCTTCTGAATTACAATTTTATTGGAAAGGTGCTGCTTATGACGACTATTATAGTTTACAAGACCGACTTCAAAAATTATATAAAGAAGGAATGGAAAAATTCTTAGGCGAACAAGTTACATATATTGACCAGAAACAAGTAAGCGATGCATTTCACTTATTCAAAAATGATCCTGATGCTACCAAACGTACTGTACTAAATTATTTCAAGCAATTAAAGTTCTACACCAATAGTGACTTTGCATTTCTAGATGTACATAATGAAGAACTATTCTATCAGAATGCAGTTATCTTAAAGAAAATAGTTAAGATGCTTGAGGATATTAAGTTGAAGACAAAAGAGCAAAATCAATTCCTAGGCGATTTATTCGAAGGTTTTCTTGACGATGGTGTCAAACAAAGTGAAGGACAATTCTTCACTCCACTACCTATTGTTAAATTTTTAGTATCATCCCTTCCACTCGAGGAAATAATACGTGATAATTCAGAAATACCAAAGGCCATTGATTATGCTTGTGGTGCTGGTCATTTTTTAACTGAATATGCATCTGCAATCAAGGAGTACATTGAGAAATACAAAAAAACACCCGTATCTGAGTATTATAAAGAAATATATGGTATAGAAAAAGAATACCGCCTATCTAAGGTATCAAAAGTTTCAGCATTTATGTATGGCCAAGACGATATTCAAATCATATATGCTGATGCGCTTGCAAATAATGCTCGTATTTTTGATTCACATTTTAAAGTATTGATTGCAAATCCTCCGTATAGTGTAAAAGGATTTCTAGAAACATTAACCGATAATGAACGTTCAAACTATGAACTTTCAGCTTATGTTTCAGACATTTCAAAAAACAATAGCATAGAAACATTTTTTATAGAACGAGCAAAACAGCTTTTAGCTAGCGACGGCGTTGCTGCTATAATTCTCCCAACAAGTGTGTTGTCAAACGGAAATATTTACATAGCATGCCGCGAAATACTTCTAAAGTACTTTGAAATCGTTTCTATTGTAGAATTAGGAAATGGTACTTTTGGTAAAACAGGAACCAGCACAGCTACATTGTTTCTAAAAAGGAGAAATACCAATCCTGATATATCCGAACATTATTTAAATCGTGTAAATTCATGGTTCAATGGCGATTCAACAAAAGATATTGTTTTTGATGACACAGATTATGTTTTAGAATACTGTGAACATTGCGGCATAGATTTTAAAGAATACACTAACTGGCTCAAGGGTTCTGACCATCCAACCGCAGACATATTCGCCGAATACGAAAATCGAGCTCAGGACAATGCAAAATACAAAGCTATTAAAAAGAAAAAAATAACAAAGAAATATACCGATACTGATAAAGAAGCTGAATTAAAAACATTTATTGATACTTTTATAAAAGACTGTGAAAAAGAAAAGCTATATTATTTTCTTCTTTGCAAGAACAATTCTTGTCCTGTTGTTGTCGTTCAAAGCCCCAAAAAGGCCGGAAAAGAAGATAAAAACCTTACCAAAGCATTCTTAGGCTATGAATGGAGTGGTGCCAAAGGAAGTGAAGGCATTAAGTATTTAGGTGTTAACAATGCCGAATCTGATGAAGATGAGCTTATTGTAGCAAATAAAGGAATAAAAAGTATAAATACACCTTTGTTTGACCCTATAAACATTAATAATCCGAATAAAATCAACCATATTATTAGGGAAAACTTTACAACAGGCAGTCCGGTAATCCCTTCTGACCTAGCACCATACGTCAATACATATAATTTATGGGATATGCTTGATTTTACACGTGTTGATTTTGATAAAGCTATTCGTACAAGCGGCATTGAATCAAAAATCACGCCAATAGAAAGCAAATACCCAATTGTTTCAGTTGATAAATTAGCTAAAATATCAAGAGGTGCCTCACCTAGACCGATAGAAAAGTTTTTAACAGAAGATGTAAACGGTATCAATTGGATTAAAATAGGTGATGTTGCTGTTGGTGAAAAATACATAACACATACTGCTGAAAAAATAACAAATGAAGGTGCCGAAAAATCAAGACGTGTAAAACCTGGAGATTTTATTGTATCTAATTCAATGAGTGTTGGTCGTCCGTATATTTCGAAAATTGATGGTTGTATTCATGACGGATGGTTATTACTATCAGAAATTTCTTCAGATATTGATACTGAGTATTTTTATTATGTGTTATCATCTGAAATTGCACAAAAACAGCTTTTTGACAGTGCTCGCGGAGGAGTTGTTAAGAATCTTAACATTTCAAGGATGTCCTCTATAAAGATACCGGTTCCACCTAAGAGCATCCAGACCTCACTAGTTAATCAGTTAAATGACATAGAAAACCAGATTTCATCTCATAAGGCTACTATCAACTCCTTGATAGCCAATCAACATGCTATTATGAATACCATATCTGGTGACAAGGTAAAAATCAGTTCAATAACAAGTTATATCACTACACGAATCAATTTTTCAAGTATTCAAGCTAATAAATATATTACCACTGATAATATGTTACAAAGCTTTGGAGGAATAACTGAAAATACAAATATTCCAAATGTTGATAAGGTAATAGAATATAAGATTGGTGACATTTTAGTATCTAATATAAGACCATATTTAAAAAAGATTTACTTTTCTACTCAAGATGGTGGTTGTTCTCCTGATGTTCTTGTATTCAGAGTTAATAATGAAAAAAAGGTACTTCCTAAATATTTATATTATTTAATGAGAACAGACTCCTTTTTTGAATGGGCCATGTCCGATGTTAAAGGAATGAAAATGCCCCGTGGAAAAAAGGAAACAATTTCTTCATACGAAGTACCACTAATTCCTCTTGATGAACAAGAAAAAATAGTTAAGCTTTTTGAAGATAACGACAGAAAAATTTATGAATTACAAAACAAAATAACAACCTTATTGTCTTCACAAAACAATCTAATTAACCAAGAATTAATATAACAAAATATTATTTAATCAAAAGCCACAATCCCGGAAGCACTCACTGCTACTAATGATTGTGGCTTTTATTCATCAAAATTTACCTTTAAGTAGTCTTTTACTACTAATGAATCCTCCCCACACATTTGCCTTTATCCCGATTCTGCTTATGTGCCTTAGTAGTCCAAACCGTAGTATTTATGCGGTTTCCCGACATATTATGCCGTACTCTGCCCAACTTTGCAAAGTCCTGCATTATAGTAAAACTGGAGTGCCGTGACAGATGAAAAGAATTTTTATCATTGTTTTTTTCTCCTTGATTGTTTCTAGCAACTCAATCATATCAAAACCAGACGGTTTCATGCTATATTTTTGCCAGTTATTATTGAATTTTCAAGGTACATAAGCACTTATTCAAGTGCGAAGTTTGAGTTTCCTTATTATAACACAGACCGCACATCCATAAAAGACGTGCGGCCTGTTCTATGTTATAATCCCCTTTTACCCGTATGTTTTTGGTACTTCATGTATCATTTATATTATCATATGTAATTTTGTTAGTTATGTCAATGGTATTTCGCCAGACTTCACATAATTTTTGCAGAGACCATGCCGCATTCGCAGGACTGGTAGAGGGCAGCACCGTGGCTTCCTTTCCTGTAAGCGGCAGCTGGTACTTCCGGTACAGTTCTCCCGCCTTATTCCCATTGGCATAGATTCCCGTGATCTTCGATTCCGCAAGCATGTGTCGGATATCCGTCGGTTCCACATTCCGGATACTGCTGTCGCTGGAGCCCTTAATGTCGCAGCTCTGAATGACATCCCAGATGGCTATATGATGTGCAAGAAGCATCGCCTTTTTCTCTTCAATGGTCTCCGGCACCGGTTCCCCGCACAGATCCGCCACAACTTTCCAGAAACGGTTCTGTTTATGTCCATAATAAAAATGATTTTCTCTGGATTTCACCGATGGCAGTGTCCCCAGGATCAGCACCTTGGAATCTGCATCATACACCGGTGCAAAAGTATGCTCAATATGTTCATATTCCATATTCTTTCGCTCTTTTCATCTCTGACTCATCCTAATCTCCATTCCGCAGACGATTCCTTCCGTCGGAGGAACCGCGAATCAGATTTCAAATTTGATTCTGCGATAAGGGCCGCTTTCTGCTCCTATCTGTCGTGCTCCAGTCTCCACCGGATACACCTGGTAAGGTAATCCACATATTCCTCGTTCTTGCACATTTCCTTGCCGGGCGTATCGGAGATCTTCGCCACATCCATGCCGTTGCAGGCTGTCGTCTTCATGACGATATTTAAAGGCTCCTCACAGGTATCGTTGGCGATATAAGTGCCGATCCCGAACGCCACCGTCACACGGTCCTTGAAAGTCTTTCGCAGCCTATCCGCCCGCGCGAAATCCAGGCTGTCACTGAACAATAGTGTCTTGCGCTTTGGATCGATCCCCAGGGTCTCATAATGGGCGATCATCTTCTCGCCCCAGGCAAAGGGATCCCCGCTGTCATGCCGCACTCCGGAAAACAGGGTGGAATAGGTCAGCTGAAAATCTTTCAGGAAACAATCTGTGGTGATGGTGTCTGTCAGGGCGATGCCGTTTAATACACCATACTCCTTCACCCAGGCATCCAGGGCATACCAGTTGGAATACGCCGGATTGTGCTTGTGATTGCCCTGCCCGGTACACATGATCCATTCATGCGCCATGGTTCCCACCGGTGTCACATTCCATTTTTTTGCCAGATAGACATTGGACGTACCGATACAGGCAGAGTCCTTATATTCCTTATTGTGCGCCACCAGCTCCTGCACCGCCAGTTCCTGTGCTTCCGCGGACAGGCGGCGCCGCAGACCAAATTCACTGAAATTACCAAGACAATAGGTCCCATCTACAAGTTTCTGAATCTTATCCACCAGCCGCTCCCGGAAGGAAGCATACAGCCTGTCATAATCATAATTCATACGGAAAAATACTTCGTTGACAATGGCAAGCGTCGGTATCTCATACATGGAAGTGTTTAACCAGGAGCCTTTCGTCTCGATGGTCAGACCGCAGGCTGCATCTGTTCCGATCTCGAAATCTTCATATCTGGGCTGCCACAGGCGCAGGAAATCCACATAGGAACCTTTGATCCATTTTACATTTTCCAGATAATTCAATTCTTCCTCCGTAAAACGTAAGTCACAATACGCCCGGATCTGCGCCTTGATCTCTTCCACCATCTCCGTTGTAAAAAGTACATCTGTATTCCTGCATTTAAATGTCCAGGTAGTCTTATAAGCGCTGAACTGGTGGTAAATGCACTGTCCCATTGAGAACTTATACATATCGTTTTCCAGTAAACTGTTGATGATCTGTGGTAATATCATGATTTTTCCTCTTTCTCTCTTAGATTCACAGCTATGTAAATAGGATATGTTCTCTAAATGACATCCACCTGGATCGGTCCCATGGCAGCAATGGCAGTCCGGTGGGTCTGCGGGGTCACACAGGCACAGGCATTCTCAATAACACACACTCTTGCTTCCGGTACAAATGCCTTTGCCATTACCACATTGCTTAACACACAGATTCCGGTGCAGAACCCGGTAAAATCCACTTCCATGGGATATTCACCCTCTGCTGCCTCTCCTGCAGCCGTCACCTCTTCCCAGATGGTTTTCAATAGCTTTCCGAATTCCGGACTGCCAAAGGTCGGCTTTTTCACCGTGATCACATTTTCCGGTGCATAATGTTCCTGTACCGCCTTTACAATATCCGGATGGATCTTATACCCTTCTGTGCCCTCCTGTCCATGCAGCACAGGCAGTCTTTTTCCTTCCTGGGTGTCCAGATAATCTGCCGTATGGGTATCCTTGGTGATGATCACTTTATAGTATTCCCCTCTTTCGGCTGCAGCAACGATATTTTTTACCGCTGCCTCGCACTCCTTGTTGCCCAATGCTCCTGTGATAAATTCGTTCTGTGCATCCGTGATCACTAATACTTTCTTTGTCATGTTCCCTCTCCTCTAGCCGCTTTTATATAATGATGTCTGGGTCAAAAGCCCTCGACTTTGCACAAAAAGCAGGCAACCGCGTCCTGCGACTACCTGCTTCTCTTACTTACAGAAATAATTTCTTCACTTTTTCCGCGTCAAATACGACTTCTGTTAATCCGTCCACTTCAATCTGATACAGCGCATTGGCTGCCAGATGCTCCGCCGCCTGCTCGAGATCACGGATACCGCTGGTGTTGGAATAGATCTCCACCACTGCCTCCAGTCCCTCTTCAGTGATAGTGCACTCGTTTGCCTGCAGTCCGATGCGTTTCAGTACCTTTGGCAATGCGAATCTGGAGAAAATGATCTTCTTCTCCTCCGGGGTATAATCCGGAATATCGATCACTGCAAAACGTGACATTAACGGGGCACTGATCTGATCCTTATCGTTAGCTGTGGCAATCGGATAAACACCGAATGTGGGCACAGTACATTCCATATAGTTGTCCGTGAATCCCAGATTATCCAGCAAGGTAAGCAGTACATCCGCCGGATTGCCGTTACCTTTGCCGCTGGCTGCTTTGTCCAGCTCGTTAATGATAAATACCAGATTGGACTCACCAGCCATGGAAAAAGCTTCCATGATGATACCGGGTTTGGCATTGGCGTAGATTCTGGAGCTTCCGGTCAGCTGCTCCGGATCGTTGATGGAACTCATATCCAGTGTAGTCCATGGAAGCTTTAAAATCCTTGCCACCGCATAAGCAATCTGGGATTTACCGGTTCCCGCCGGTCCCACCAGAAGCAGACCATAGGCCGGTAAAGTGTGGGTACGGTTGATCTGGATAATGGTCTCCATGATACGCTGTTTGACCCTCTCCATGCCGTACAATTCCTCATCCAGGATCCGTCTGGCTTCCACGGGATCAATAGCCTCAAAATAATTGCCCTTCCACTGAATGTTCATCATGATGGACAACGCTCTCTGGGCATGCCTTCTCTCCTCGGGAGATACCTCGTGGGATCTTGCCACTGCCAGGTTTCTTCTCGCCCACAGGCGGATATTTTCCGGCATGGTCTTTCCGGCACAGGTCATGAAATCGGAGATACTCTGAAGACTGGTAAGCTTCATATCATCGCCGTCTTCCCCTTCGTCCTCGCCCTGTTCTTCTTCCGCGGGAGCACTGCTTAAAAACAGCCTCTCCATCATGAATTGTAAGAATCCATCCTCCGCCGACAGCTTGGTACCGCCGCCGAATGCGGTCTCACGGATCTTGTATACCGCATAGCCGTCACTTCTGTTTTCTCCGGAGAGACGCACGTTAATGTGGTTCTCACCAAGCCAGCGGATCAGACTGACAAAACGGGCATCAATCTGCAAAATATCGGCATAAGCGCTGCTGCCTTCCTCTTTAAATTCAAAATTGGTCCGTTTGCTCTGATTACCGAATACACCCACGGCATGATGTTTCCATTTTTCACTGCTGTTATCCAGAATCAAAATCGGTTTCTCCGCAGAGGCTGATCCCTCATTAGAAGAAAACGTTGTATAGGTGCATATAGGATCCTGTTTCTTTTCATTTTCCGGTGTACTGCTGAAATCAAATACCGGCATGCTTAACCTCCTTTTTTCTCGCCTGAATCTTCTCTTCATCGATCAGTTTGAACTGTTTTACGAGATTGGTCATATTCTCAGACTGAGCCAAAAGTTCCTCACTGGTAGCAGACAGCTCTTCTGCTGCCGCCGAATTGGACTGTACGATCTCGGAGATCTGGTTCACACCGCTCTCCGCCTGATTCATGGCATC